>Ga0210059_1008487_pt1 | contig 16210 bp, 7 predicted proteins | sample Ectturendosymbi2_FD_188042 | JGI IMG/M metagenome (GOLD analysis project Ga0210059, IMG submission 188042) | Ecteinascidia turbinata endosymbiont from Florida, USA - Sample 2 (SPAdes) (version 2) | ecosystem: Host-associated > Tunicates > Ascidians > Unclassified | place: Key West, Florida...
GAATCGTTATTGGAGGCCCAGAGGGCGATGAGCCTGTTACCCTACGATCTCCACAAGTGCCATGAGTTTCAAACTTCTTGACCAACTTGAAAATCTGACTCCTGTTTGGAAATTTGTTGAAGCTGAACTTCCTTCTGAATCTTGCTTGAACAATCTGGAAAGACTTCGTTTCGTAATATGTCTTTACACAAAAGATCTTCTGCTCCATCGACCAAGGCATCATTAAACTATTTTTTGTTTAATATATAGAAAGGTTAACTATTTTCCTATGAAAATCTGGAAAGAGAAAAATGAATAAGGTCATCGGTAAAGGTTTTAGAAGCTGCCGCTTTGTTTCAACAATTGTGAAACACCCTGTATATGGTTTAAGATAGTCAATCCTTTGAGTATGGAGTATGGTTGAGCATAATGTACTTGAGTTCATTCCCAGATACTGACCCCTGAGGTAACCTTGGTTGACCTTTGAACCAAGATTGATTGGCAGCACCTCTTATGATCACTCATGCAAGACATCATTTTTAACAGCCAATATCTCGAGGAGCTCTGAAGGTGGGATGATATGTGATACCTCATCTGCAAGGTCTATTCAAGGACAATTCAAAGCAAAAATAAAATTGATGGTTTATTGAGTGTTCGTGAAAAAACATGCATGCTAATTCAACCATACAAATCTTATCAAAATTATTAGTCGAAGGTGCAATCCTTGTGCATTTTGTACTCTCTAGTCTTGTTTTCAACTGGAAATGAATTTTTTCAAACACAACCAACAAGCATACATTTGCACTTGGGGTAGTTTGCTGCATTCATGTCTATGCATAACACTTCAAACATGTTTTCATGCAGTGGAAGATGATAGTCAAAGTACAAACAATAAAGTTAAGCTCTATATTTTTCCCAAGCCACAACTATTTCATTCACACATATATCACCAGATATATTGTCCACAAGCAGTCACAAATGAAGGTACATCAGTTTTTACAGAGTACATGTTAAAAAGATATCTTTTTGGCAAATGTAGTGAGCGAGAAAGGCCGTCTGTATGCATGAAGTCTCGACTGTTGCAGGTGTCCACTTCTTTTATCATGCCCATTGCCTATGTACCATATTTCATCATAGACAACACATAAAAATTCATTTAGCCTTTTAAAGTTATTGCCGCATGTCGTTCGATGTGAACATGTAGTAAAATGTACAGTATATGAGAAGAGCTGGTCAGACAGGTTCTTGTGTAGGATTGTGCTTTGCGTTCAAACGTTAATGGATACAACGGTCCAAAAAGTGAATGGGTAACCGTTTAGAGACCACATTCGTTTAATATTAACTCCTTAGACACTGTGCAGTTCCAAACAGCGGGCGTTTCCATATACACGGAGTAAAGAAGCCGTAAGTTTCATTTCCTGTGTAACGTTGCGAAACTAGTTCATTTTGAGAGTAAAATCCTGTATGTGTGGGTTTCGTGAAAAGCGAGGCACTAAAACAGGATGGTGATTTTTTAAGGAAAACACCAAGAAAAAGCCTGTATGCGTGGGTTCCTCAAAGTGGGAGTGTATGAAGCCTGTTGGCGATTTCTTAATGAAAACATCAAGAAACTGGACCATGTTGAATGAAAGCCTGTATGCGTGGGTTTTGCGCAACTGTAGATCATAAACCGATTAGTGATTACTCAGTAAAAACAAAGAAAATGGAGGCAGTTACTCAGTTTCAGTTTCCTGCTTTTTCACCTCACGAGAGGTCGTGGTTTACAGCTATTTTCAGCAAACAAGTACATTTCTTCCAATTTCAAGTAACTTCACTCCACAGGTGAAACAAGCAAGGAATCAATCGCAGATTCCTCCAATTTCGTGTTGGAAAGAATAGTTTGTATCGTTCAATTTTCTATTCACACTCTTTCTAAATTAATTGATATTCAAACAACAGGAAAAAATTACGACAGAAAGAAGAGCTTTGCCTTTAAGCAGATGGAGGCTAAAATTCAATGCACTGTGTTCAAGGCCTGCTAGATACACATTCTACGCGAATCAAGTGATTACGCACTGAGGCTGATCACAGAACATGGCTGTTTGCTACACGGGCCTAAGAAAATTTGCGTTATTATTGTTCTCCCATAAAAAAACGATCCCTGTTGACAACTAGCAACGCACGGAGCTTGGTTAAAAACGCAGACGACTTTTTATGTATTGTTTACTTGTATTCGGTGCGACCATCATGGCTGTCTACCTCTGGTTAAACTACTGGTCACTGGTTTAAATTCGATTTTCAATGCATTTTCTGTGCACAGAGAGTATACACGATTTGTTGCTGTGTACTTGTCAAGTCCGTGAAAGCCGTTTCAACACAGCGATATATAAACTGCGGTGTAATGCTTCTTTTACGAGTCGGTTGCATGTGAACCTTGTATCGTTTTTGCAGAGGCGGACAAGCGGTTTTGCGACGATTGTGTTGCTACAGATGCGGACTGCAGCGAAAGCAGCGGGGGTAAGTAACACGACACGTGCAGCTTTCAGAATATTTCATACGAAGAAATATATGACTTGTGCAGTGAATGCCAGGATCTGTTGTAGCCTGATTGGCACAAATTTTGCATGGATTTCTACAGTGCTACAGCGCATAATTGGGTGTTATCGTTTTCATTGCAGCTTACGATGGGCATGAGAAAGAAAACGTTCATTCGAGTAAGTTTCAACCTTGATTTTGACGCAGGTTTTGCTGGCAGTGTGATGGTTGCATGTATTTGGGTGACTAAATGCGTCACTTTCCGTAGCTCGCAGACCTGGAGGTTTAATAGAATGCATCGAATCTGCGTGCCACATATTAGACCCATGACTACCGGGGTTGACTTGACTGTAGCTGCGATTGCGTTAGCGGCAGAGCGTTTATGATTTGAGCGTCTGCGATGGTGATGAAGAATAACAGGCGAGGCAGCGCAACGGTATTTAAATCGAAGCTTGGATGTGGTTTAAAGTTTTGACAAATGTGACCAACTGCCCTTGTCATTCTCTGATATCTTTACACACAGTTACGCTAACACGGCGATGACTTGGTTGATTTCGTATTTATCTACATGCTTAACTGACATTAATGCTCTACGGTTTACGATTACATGAGCCGAAAGTTCCGCCACAGCATACAAACATTTTAAAGAGCGTTTGTAACTGTAATTGCTGCAAAACCTTTATAAAAAAAGATTCCAGCAGTTTTCGGTGTATTGGTTCTACACAAAAAGTTGCTTCTTTCCAGCACTCTGCGACCCTATGCTGGTTTAAGACAGCGTGAAGAGTAAATTCAGGCTTCTCTTTCTCTGTGGCAAACCCTGGAGCGGTTGTGTGTTAATAAAGTTAGCGTAAACCAAGGAAAAACCAAGCCAAGTCATTTTCTACGCCTCGTCAGAATTGCGCTAAAACGAAGATATGTCTGGAACGATGGCACTAAACTCAGCTACTCAAACTGAAACTTATACAAAATCTGCCTAAAATAAAATGTTTGGACCTGCTGCCATATGTCGAAGTCTTTCGGGCAGACCATTTCATTAATCTCAAATTACAAAAACTGCTCGAGCCCGCGCAGAGTTGTGTATTCTCAGGTGGGTAGTAACGTTGTCCTTGTTGAATACGAGGGAAAATGACGAATCCACCTTGTGGTAAGTCTTATGCAATAATGATAAGGAAGTTAATATCATTATTACAAACTTGTGATGATATCCTTTACGAAAAAATTGCATCACGACACTGTTTTCAAGCAAATGTTGAAACCCACGGGATATTCACAGATGGCTGCTTCTGTACATGAAAACGCACCGTTGCTTTTACAACGGTGCGTTTTCATGTACAGAAGCAGCTGTATGATCCAAGCTTATTGCGGTTTAACATCAGCAATTTGCACTGAAAAGGCCCTTTTTAATATGGGCGAACATCTAAAGTTTTTTTCGTGGTATGTGTAAGTAATTTAGATGCTTTTATCACAACAAATGATGTTGCTTTCAGGTGGTGAGCGATTGCTGGAATCGCTCGCACTCTTTTCTGAGTGTTTGTTTTCTCGCAGTGTTGCTCATGCATTGATGTTCACGCATGAGCTTTCTCCATATGTTGTATAGGTTGTACGTGTTTTGCGCATTTCTTGTGTACGGCAAGTAATCTGTCCAACATGAACCTTGGTTTTTCTGTAAACAGATGAATTCAATTAAAAGATTTTTGTAGTTTCAAGCGTTCATTCCCTACTCTGCCATTCTGACTCATGTTTTTTCAGAAGTTGCTCAAGTAATTTTTACCTGTCTGTTGCTGAGCGCGACTTTACCTTCAGTCAAAAAACAACTGAAAATAGTACGTAATTGCCGGTCTACGGTACATTCTGCGGATGTGCGGCTGTTTTATCGGAGGGAGAGTAATGGAATCGCTTGTTCTTGTGCTGGCGATGGGGCATAATTTGCTCAAAACCTGAGCCAAACGAACAAATCGTTCGCAGTGAAGTGTTACGGGTAGGGCTGGGTTCTTTTAAGTAAGTAATTACTTACTTACTTTAACTAATTTTGCCATTGCTTGATGTTTCGAGTAATTTGCTTTTAGAAAAATTAGGATTTCAGAAGCCACATCTGTTGCTGTTAACACAATATTGTACATGACATGCACGATTACACATAAATTAAGCCATTGAAGCGAATAGATTTCTTACCTGCACGGAACTGTTTTTGAGTCACAATTGTTTGATTGTCCTCGTGATTACGTTTAGGAGAGAAGCTCATTCCTTAAATTAAATCGCGGCCAACAGGTGCGAATTTTGTCTGAACCGCCCATTATTTGATTTAAAAACTGCAATGCTTTTGATGTGCTTGCGCATGTTTTTAAGTCTAAAGTCGATTTTCATGATTTGCTTGAATTACTTGAGTACTCTGTTATAAAGTACCTATTACTTAAACAATAAATTCTTGTTACTTGAACCCATCCCTAGTTATGGACGTGCTTCCGTATTTCAGCTGTTCATCAACCTTGAGACACTTCCATTAGATGATTGCCAGGCATTTGGTAGCATAAAAACGGGCTCATTTTTACTTCATGCAAAAGCACATCTGAAAGGGTACAGTGATGTGAAGAAACGTCGCCAGCCCCCACCCCAGCACGAGGCTAGAGCTGAGCTATAGTGAAGCGTCTTTTCGTGAAAATCAAGATTATTTTTATTAATGACTTTCAATCGTTCACTTTTGCCTCATTTAAGGCAAGCATGGAGTGTGGTTTGACAACATCTTTTGCTGCAGAAACAAAGGTTGACTTGCGAAATGTCGTTCCTGTTGATTCGTCTCCGAAGACCGTCAGTATCGTCGTGCTGGTTTTTGGGATACTGGAAGCCGCAGTCGCTTTGATTATTGGTAAAAAATGCACGCATTTTCGTACATTCGATGCAAGTCGACGTTGCTGTCTTGATTTAGAAAACTTAAAAAAACACAGACGCACCAAAAGGTGGCCAAACGAAGGTCGTCACTAGTCTACAGATTCACTGCTACTTCATCCTATTTCAACTCTTCGTGCTCTACGCAATCATGTGGTTTCGTATTGCATCACTTTTTTTCTGCCTAAAAAGCGTATTTTTGGCAGTTGTAAATGACGTGCTTCGTGCGAAATTACTTATCTAAATAATGTACTGTTGCCACGGATGCTCGGAGAAGTTTTGCTTGCTGCAGCAATTTCTGTTTGCTAATTGTTTTTCAGTGCGTTAGTGTGATGTTTTACAAAGCAATTTACACTACCTACACAAAATCTGCAGGTCCATCAACCTTGCGCCATATTGTACGAGTAGTTTGTGCACTGCGTTTATTTCGTAACGACGGAACAACTTAAACCTGTTGAACTGCAGCGGTGGGTCAGGTCTGATTACCAACTGCTCTCCAGTTCCCTAACTTTTTATCAGCGTTGATTTACTTTCTGACGAAAGTTATCTCACAGCATTGATAGTACCACAGTCACGTGTTAGAAAAACCGCATGCAGCTTTATCGCTGTTGAACGTACTGGCCTGCCACAACGACCACCAGTGCAACGCGTTTCGTAGTTATTGACAAAACTGGCGTCCCTCAGCCAATGGAGTGCGGTGGCGTGGTGTGTCTCACAGTATCCGCACGTTCCGAACTAAAGAAACAGTAACAACTTCTTAGCGGCGCCGAATTCACGTCGTCATTTGCCGCTAATTTAGGCAAGTTTGTTTTTTCAGCGCGCGACGCGCGCTCAGCCATGACGAGCAACGTTATTTGTCTGTCAGACAACGACAAACTGTTTGGTTGAGATTTCCTCGTCCTGTGCGAACCGTCTATTTTAATAAGTCGTATGCATTTGCCGACTTGGAGTAAATGAACGGTGCACAACCTGACGGCCGCATGCGACCTTCGATAATGAAATTTGCGGCCGCCCACATGTAATTTAATATAAGATTTGGCGGCCGTGCTGGCGTATATTGAAGCAAAACAAACGCAAGGCAAGAAAATCAGTCGACACGATGCGTAACAATCTCAATGGTGATGTCACAAAGAGTTATAGAATGAATACGCAATTTATGTTTGAATGTTTTCTGTGTTGGTTGGCACTTGGCAGTAACCTATTCTTATCTCATAAAAAAAACAAACAAACATAACTCGAACTCAATGGAGGCCGTACTTCATATAAATAAAAGCAATGCGGCCGGCAATAGCAAAAGGTTGTACACCCCTGGAGTAAATGCACTATCATGAGCATTTTTGCGATATCGTCGAAACCGCGCTATTTGCCCTGCGTCACATTGCGCAACAGCAATGTGGAAACGCTGTTGGCACACTTCCCTTTTTGTTGAAAAGAAAGTTTTGCTATGATAAGCAAAGATGGTTCAGCAGCCAAAGAATTGGTTGCGAATGTGCTGCATTAATTACTGCGTTTCCGGTGCTTAAGCGTGGAATAGTTGCTGTGCTGGCAAAAATTTTCTTGTTGAGGTTCAACGCCTTTTCACCCGGGGTTACACGTCAACCGAACTTGCACAAATTGCTGTCGTGACGTGTAGCTTACGGTCACTCAACCACATCGTTCCGTGCGAAGAACAAAGAAAAGCAACTCTGTCGTCTCGCCAATGAGAAAACAAACGTGCGAATGGCGAGTTTCTAGTTGTAGCACTCTGCATCGCTGAGCTATTCAACTATCGAGGGTGCCGTAAATTGAAACATGTTTTTTATTCTACAGTTATCTTCATTTGCCGCAGATACTGCCCTACTCGACATGCAACTGTGGAAGGTTAGCCACAACTCTGACTGATTTTATCAGCTGAATATTCGGCGTTTTACGGTTTGCCATCTCATCGATGTCGGCTTGCCGGCTAATCGATGTGAACTTTTATTCGCAATCAGTTAACCGTTTACAAGGCTGTATTCTTTTGCAAGTAATGAAGCGCGTTGTTATTGTGAGGTTTAAGCGCACGATTGCGCATCGCTCAGACGGTTGCTTTTCATTAAGCAGTCTTAAAGGCTTGCTGCGAGGTTCGAGATTGCAAAGAGAAGAACTTCACTCACCTTGTCCGCGACCACTGCTCTGCCTCACCACTGCTGCTGGTCCGCCTATTGCAGGCCCGCAACCAGGAAGGCAAACCGGGCAATTGCCACCCCAAAATTTTTCGAGAACATTTTCGAAACGCTTGAACTTCTTTGTTGTTTGGTACAACAGCAAGTGACAACGATTTCGCCCCCCCCCCTAAACAATATAAGCTGGTTGCGGCCCGGCCTATTGCATGAAACGAAAGCAAACATGACATCAGTTTTGTTTCGCAGGCGACACGCTGCTCCTGATCAATTCCTTCGACGAAGAAACGTCTCTTCAGGACGACGCCAACGGACTCGCTTCCAAGCTCGCTCAAAGCGCCGCTGGCAAAATCCGCTTCAACCTCCACGAGCGAAATTTCGCCGACCTGGATCCTGTATCGTGGACTTCAGACCGGATGCACGACAGCCGCCATGTCGTGTTCATTTGCACCCCTGTCGGAAAAAAGAAGTTCGATTGCTGCCAGCAGTCACCCGGCACAGCCGTGCCTGTTCTCAATCCGTACGTCGTCGGCCTGAAGCTGGCGCAGGCCTGGGTGCGGGACTCGCCATTTCAAAGCCCGAAGCGCATAACCTGCGTCTACTTCGAGCCTGATCACAACGAGTGCGTTCCTGATTGCTTCAAGGACAGACGCAGGTTCGGCAACGTGAAAAAGTTTTGTCTCAGAAAAGATTCCGACAGATTCTTCAAGTACGTCACAAACAAGTCCCCCACCCGGAAACCCGACGTGAAGCCGACCGCACCCGACTGCTCCCGAGAAGAAAGAGTCCTGCTGGCTGGCAACGCATATTTGTGACTCGGTCGCTTGTCGTGGCACTCACGTCTGTGTGAGTGCCACCCTATTGAAACGGTGCTCGGATTGAACAGTTTTGGTTGGTATTTCTGAACAGTGATTGAAGGAGCAAATGTTGTTGCTCTCGTCTTCTGTGTCGACTTACGAGCCAACCAAATTTTGATGTCGTTATCTGGGCTTTGCAATACTTACAAAGCAGGCATAGCAGTTTTGACGGCATTAAGTTTTCTTATTTCATTACACAATCTTTGCTAAATACTTTTTCATTTCTTCTGTTTTAGTTCTGTGTTTTCTTTCATCGCTTCACCTGCTCGTCTTTTGTCTGATCCTCTCGTAAACAATGTCAGTCGTATTTTGTGTGTATGCAATGCAGCTTTGGCAAATGACGGCATGCGAACTTTCTAAGGAGCTCCATACTTTTTAAACATCCTAAGTCTTCAACTTCGTAAGAATACAAACAGTGTTTCTTGGCATTAGACCTTCTTCAATCGAACTTGGTTGCTTTGAACTTTTTCCCAAGCTTGCGGAGGTAAGAAAACGCAAAAAAAAGTTCTTGCAAAAAGCCGGAAAAGGTTTAGCCCAAGGCACAGCAAAAAAGCTGTACGTGGGCTTTCTCATTATGGGCTGATGGTGTCAACTAAAAAGTTCCATTTTCTAACTGGCAGAGTGGTTTTTGCTCCTGAATGGAACTATAACCGTATACACGAAGGTGTGGTATCACAATATTTGTGCCACGCACATGTTCCTTTTTAAAGCGTATTGTGCTGTTCCTTAAGAAAACTTCTGACGTCGAGCGTTCTGCTGTGTGTATGCAACAAGTGAACTTAAGTCCGCCTCGTTCAAAGAAAAGAGTAGTCTCTTTGTCATAACGTTCATGTTTTGAGACATGTACATATTGAGCATTTGCAGAATCGTTGAGTGTGCGTGTACATGCAAAAGTAATGTTTATTTTGCGCTAATCGTTTTACATTCCATTGCATACTGTTCGCGATAACTTTCTAATGCTTTTACCTCATGCTTTGGTGCAAGAATGCGAAAGAAACACATGCAACGGTTTAGTGGCAAGCGTGATGCAGAATCATCAGAATAGATTAATAATGACAAGGTATTTTTTACCTTCTTGCCATGCAGTAAACGGACGTGGATTAGTTTAAACTAGGTACAACAAGTGTATTGTGATGGTTGTTAGTTCTGTTTCTTTTTAGGTACGGAGCAGCAAGGTTTACTTTGGCGTTGCAGACGTGATTTTATACAATCTTCATGATTGATTTTATTACAATCTTCTTCAATCTTCAGTTTGGTGCCAACTTTTATCTTGCTTACAATTCATATGATTGCCTCTAAATGTGGCCCATGCACTGATTCATCTTACAGTGATATTGCGTTCGTGAATACAAAAGGCATTTGCATTTCGTGAAAATCTATTTTGCTTTTTTTGTTTCGCTGAAACTAAAAACTGCAATATCCACTGTTACTATTCGGTCTTTTAAGCCGCCGACACTGCGTTCGCGTATTTGACCTGCCGGACGGTATGCTTAAAACTGATTTTGAATCCTGGTTAAGCCTCAGTTCTGCGGCAGCATCGTTTAGAAATCTTGACATGAGTGAAGGCCAAGAAATCTTTCCTGGTCGTGTATTTGTGGGGCATATCGCAGCCTTCAGAAATAACTATCGCCATGCTGACGAATTTTGAAGGTTGGGAGAAAGCCATCATCTGCAGAACCTGATGCGAAATGTTGCAGAGTTTACTTGTGACGAGCAATTTTTCAAAATTAACCGTTTCATTTCCCGAATAATTGACAAATTTAGTGCCGAATTTTCGCAACGTACCTGAATGACCTTCTGACTTGCTGCAAGTGATGGGCGAAATTTTCCACAAAGACCTGTTTTCTGCTCTGCGATCAGACGCTGAATTTTTGACGTTTTTTTACAATATCTTTCACGTTATTTTTATTTTCGCTTAATTGGAGCATTCAGTTTATTCCCAATCCTTAACAGTACATTTTGTTGGTTTTGACGCCGCTGCTGAAATGTCAAGGTGGAATGTTAAAAAAGATGACCGCTCCGTTGCATAACCAGAAAACATGCGACGCCCGCGACGATCATAAACTTAACCGTCGGCCATAGCTTGATGACTCCATGGTATTGTTGCAAACACAGTATTTTCAATTACCCCAAGTAAAGTTTCCTTTGAAATATTTCGTAACTATATCGGTTCAGAATGTAACTGCTGTAGCGGCGAAGCGACCGGTTGTACAATGAGTCTTCCTTGCCCGTCGTTGCGCTTCTTCACACGTTCTTCTTACACCATCACTCATGGTCGCCGGACGGTTGTGTTGTGCACTGTATTGTAGTGGTATTAGTTTGGTGTTTTGCGCCTGGCGCGACTTTAACTTGTTTTGTTTCGTCCGCGGAAAAAGAGCAAGACCTTCAGAACGAACTCCCTGAATAATAGAACAGTTCACAAGGTCTCTTGTGATTTTTCTTTGGCACAACCCGCTGCTCAGACGGATGATCTAATTGTGAAGCGCCGAGATTACCGACTATTGAGTTTCTTACCTTGTGCTGGGTTGGATATAACTATGTTTATTTTCGAAGTTCGAATGTTGTTTTGCCTTCTGTGGTTGAGATGAAAAGCGCTTCGAAACGAAGGTTGACGCATGTTTTCGGTAATTGGGATGGTGTTAGTTGCGGTGTACATGTTATGTCAATTGAAGGAGTGTGCTCGATTATCCTGTGAAGTAAATTTTGTAACTAGCGCCCCGTGCTCACCCGCTTTGATTACTCTGCGCCATTCTTGAGTTGCAGGTTTGATGAGACTGCACAGTGCACAACTGCCGACAACGCCTGTTCACGAATGTGATTTTTTTTTAATCTGATAAAGGTGCTAGTGAACACTTGCATCTTTCTTGTAACGAAGTGACGACATGTCACGTCAGAATCTGCTCAGACGAATGACCGAGTTTGACGATTGAGTGTATTGTCAGATGCCTCCGTCTGATGTTAAGGTTGGTTGTAAGAAGTCGTTGCCTACGCCGCACAGTGAGTTGGTTGCCAGATGCGAGCAGGCCTTCGCGTTGAACAGCATGCTCTGTTTTCGTAGTAAAGTTCATTAGATAACGTGGCTTATTACTTTCTTAACAAAGCTATAGACATGTTTGTTGTGTTGAAAATAGTTGCAGTGGCGTAGCTAGAGTGTGGGCTGCCCGGGGCGGTCCTTGAGTTTGGCGCCCCCAAAGCCCATAATACATATTGCACAGTGACTGGTTCTTAAAGCTTTGTATATATACAGTAGAACTCGTCTAATTCGCTTCATTCGTCACTTTTTCGTCGGTCCCGGCAGAATCCCGATCTTTTGTGTACATTTCTGTTCGTCAATTTGCTTAATTCGTCACCTCTTTCTATCCCTGAGATGCGTTTTGTTTGTCTAGTTCGTCATTTGCAGTTTCGCTTTTGATGTCTAAGCGGCTAGTACGTATGGGAATTCAAACAAATTAAGGATCTTTATCTGAGAATTGTTGCACCTGGCAATTTGTTTATCGAATTTATGCACGAGGTTCGAAGCGCGACCCGACTCCCCATTGAGAGAACGCGGAAAAGTTTATTAAAGATTTAAAAGGTGCTTGATTATATGGAGGAGTCCAGATAGAGCAGAGGAATCAATTGTTGTAGTCAACTATAACGTCATAAACTTGTATTTTACCTCAAATAAGAGCACTATGCATACGAGTTACTATGATAAAGTATACGAGCTTCTATGATAGAGTTTTCACCTGTTTGCATAATTCGTCACTTCGCCTTAATTCGTCACTTTTTTCTAATCTCCTTGAGGTGACGAATTAGGAAAATTCTACTGTATTAACTACTTTGTGCACCATTATAATATTACAGTACTCTCACATGCTCAAATATCGTATGCTTTAAATACACACCAAAAAACTCAAACATTGTAAGTAACAGTTAAACAAAAAGCAAGAATTACATATAGCCAAAAATAATAAAAGAAGTGTAAAAAATTAGGATCATGTTTATTTCTGAAATGAAAACTACAATTTTCTACACAGTGAGTTTTCTTGCTTTTTTTGGCAAATTCTTCAATGGCAATGTCAAAATTTATTTTATCTGTCAATTATTGCTCTGCAGACAGTGTGGCAAATTTTCTCAACCGCAAGGTGCTCAAACAAGATCTTAAGCAGGGAAGCCGGAACAGTAGTAAGGCAGGGGGGGCAGTAAAAGAGTTGAGAGCAATAGAAACTTAAAAAAAACGTTACCAATTATGCTTGTTTTTGCAGAGCAACAACGTTGACCTCAAAAAGAATAGCAGAAATTATAGAAAACCATTCTGAATTTGATGGGTGCTCTAATAGCTGCAGTAAATTTCTTTCAAATCAATCTTGATAGACCATAAAATTACCCATGATTCTGTTATGAAAAAGCACCTCCGCTCCTGTTGCCCCGTTCAGGAGAAGGGATAATACCTACGTCATTTCACCGCTCTCCAACGTCCCTGGAATTACCTATGATGCTGTCATATAAGGGCACCCGTGTCCCCATTACCCCCCTTTCAAAGGGCAGGGGGCAGAGCCCCCGTTCCGGCGTCCCTGATCTTAAGTAATTCTTGAACAGTTTTGGTTTCGAAAAACTCCTCTCACAGGTAGCAGCACTAACGGCAATTGTGAGGAAAATCCGCAGCATCATTACTATATTTGGAACAGAGTCCCAAGGTTATACTTTTGAGTAAACTGCAAAAGTTCAAGGGGCCTTTTCCTCTACTATGAATCGGCAACATCGTGTGACTGTGATGCAACAATAACTTTCTTCCTAATTGCACAACAATGAACAACAAGCGACACAACAACTATCAATATATCTTTTTCAGCTATTAAAACAGTGGTTCTCAATTCATTTTGAAGCCCGCACCCCGTCCGGAAGTAAAAATAATTTTTGCACCATTGTATGTATTGTTTTTTGTATTATCAGAAAAGTTCGCACCCCAAGAAGTCCCTTCTCGTACCCCCTGGGGGTGCGAGCACCCCCAATTGAGAACCGCTGTATTAAAACGTCCTGTACAACTAACTGGCCTGCTTGGAATCTGAATGCAGCACGGTGATCTAAAATTTTCATGACCCATCAGCATACTGAAGCAAAAAATCATTTCCCCTAAAAAAACGAGGAACCCTTAAAACTCATGTAACCCCACTATATGTTTTGCGGAACACTAGGGTTCCACGGAACCCATGTTGAAGAATACTGAGCTAGATTATATTTCTCCACACACATGGAAATCCATTTTGACGAGCACAAATCCAACTACACATTTATTAGATTTATACAGAAATGTTTTTGATACCCAACAATGCGCTTGTACTAGCAGGTACAAAACTTAAGAGCACTTGCAAAAGCTTAGAGCTTACCACAGCCACACGTGTGCCCAGTCATCCACCATACTCCTACTAAGTTCTATAACATCATTTTAAGGACTACGATCAAACGTCAACAACGACCCAACACTCGATTAATCAACCGTGTAGTGAATCAGTAAATTTGACATCAAGTGAGTTGATAAGGCATGTTGAGAATCGTGTTATAGCTTCATGTAAAAAAAGCCTATTGTTACAACATCCCTGATATATATTGATACAACATCCCTGATACATTCTGTTTGAATAAGAGCTGATGATGCCTACATCATAGGCGAAATATATACTCTGTAAGATCTTAAAGTGTCTGATACTTTGCTGAGAAAGGATTTCTTTCCACAGACAATCCCTGATACACAATTGTTAATTGTTTAGTTAAGATAACAATCCCTAGTACACATGCCATAGTTTAAATTACTCAACATAAAAAAACCTTCAACTGCAAGTAATGTCCCGACATTAAAACCAATTTTATTTCAATGCATCCTTTGGAGATTTATAGCCTACAGCATAACCCATAGTGCCGCCCCTATAAAAGTGCCGCCAGGGACGGACCTCCCCCGACCCCCCTTAGCTACGCCACTGAATAGTTGCATGTTTTTTTTTTCTCGAAGCGGGTTCATGCGAGGACAAGATTTCGCAGTGTTCTATGCTGGAGCGGGGTGTTCACCTGCTTGGTTTCACATGCTTACAGGAAGGCGGAAAATCTTTGAGCATGCCTTGACGAAAGTGCGGCTTTAACTACGGTACTCGACAAAAAAGCTGTAAATTCTGGACTTGGTAAAATCCACGTTTTTGCGAATACTGTTACGTAATATTAATGAGGTAATCGTTTGAAGCACTAGTGGTTGTGACTGATACGTCACAGAATATAGTTACGTTTACAGCAGTAGCCAAAATGTTATCAAAGGTTGACACTCCTAACGCCTTCCTGTGGAGGAGGAGCTTTCACACAAAGGTGACTGACAGTTTTCATAGCAGCTAGATACGAACACGTAGGCTTTTGAGGCAAACTGCGGAAAACTCTCGTGCAGAGAAAAATCGCTTGAAGAGAAAAAGCAGTAGTGAAAGGACCTCGTCAGTGACGAGGATGCAAGAGACTAGACGGTAGGGTTGCCAGATCACTTGACATTTTTTCAATGAGGTTCGTTCAGGGGCGTGAAGAGGTCTGGTGATGCCCGGAACGACAGCTTGATTTTATGCCCCCTAACAAATTCTAGTATTTAGCAGTGGAGAGGCGTATGATGGTTAGATATACGCTGTTTGTGACGCCACAATATGACGTCATTTTGATGTTTGGCGAAGTTTGTTGACACAGCGTGCATATTCTACACACACTATCCATACTCGTTATTGTAGCCTACCAGTTGCCAGTGTAATACACAAATTAATTAGCGCTTCTAGTTAAGAGACCGGAGCAAAACACAGCACTCAGCGCTGAGACAGAGCAGTTCATAACTGCAAAAATGTCCGGCAACGCGTTAAAACAAGGGCATAGAACATACTCAGTGCTACCATGGGCGTCGGAAGGATTTTACCAGGGGGGGCCGCTGGGGTATTTTTGCAAATTTTTCCCAGGGGGGCCAAAAGTGGTTAAATTTGTTTTTTTCCCACTCGAAACTAAAAAAAAACTTCTTTGCTGAAAATTTCAAAATCCAGGGAGGCTTTCCCTCCCTGACCCCCTTCCGACGTTCATGAGTGCTACGCCAGAGCAGTTCACAACTGCAAAAATATAAGGTTGTGCATTCAAAGAGTGCAGTAAAACACACAACGCTACGATGGGGAAGTTCACAAATTGAAAAGATGACTGCGCGAATGTCACGTCGAATAGCACTCGAGCAGAGAAGGTATGCGGCTGGGATGGTAGACACCATGGGTTGACAGTTTGCAACTCTCTGAACTAGCCTACACAAGAATTGAAAATCTGTATAAAGTACGCAAGAAAACTTGCGTTTTTACAGTATTTATGTGGCTGTTATATGTACAACTACTGGGGGGACAAAACAGATACGCGTTTGTGTGAGCCGTTATGATCAATCCGCCCAGAACCGTCGCCAGAAAGTGTTCACTAGGGAGGCGTTACGTTTGTGCAGGGACGCTTGATATTGGAAATTTGTTAAAATCTCCACTGACTTATAGTGTTTCATATTTTAATTTGGGCGACTTGGGGCTTTGTCTGTAGGGGTGAAGCCCACCAAATCATCCCCGTGGCGACGGGACTAAATCCGGCTCAACTGCCAATTAGTGACGAAGCTTGAAATGATCTGCATATTGCAAGCACAGGTGTGAAGCTGCACTAGCGCACAACCGGGGTTGCCACATCAAAAACGAAACGGGTAATGGTAATGGTAATGGTTTATTGTTTCATATGACTCAGCCAATAAGCAGAAGCACCATAAAAGCCATCGCATGCAGTAAACCAACCATTAGCGAACATTAGAGCAAATGAGAATACAATGGC
>Ga0210059_1008489_pt1 | contig 16206 bp, 12 predicted proteins | sample Ectturendosymbi2_FD_188042 | JGI IMG/M metagenome (GOLD analysis project Ga0210059, IMG submission 188042) | Ecteinascidia turbinata endosymbiont from Florida, USA - Sample 2 (SPAdes) (version 2) | ecosystem: Host-associated > Tunicates > Ascidians > Unclassified | place: Key West, Florida...
CAGTGAGTGGGTATGCCTTTCACCTTCCATCCATATCTCATGCAGATTGCATCTGTGAATTCTTGTTTATTCAGTGCATATCCAATCGATTTGATTGGCAAGGCTGACAGCCAAGAAGATGCCCCTTTTTCCATTGCTCCTGTTATTAGTTGTTGTGACTCGGGAGTCATTTCTGCCAAAAGATGTAAATCTAGTTGTGCATAGTTTTTCAATTGGCTATTTTTTGTTCTTTACAGGCCACGTCAGAAATGTGTGAAATTGACCCAGATTTGAATAAAAAAATGAAAAAATTTAAGCTTCGCAAGGAAAGAAATTGTGCTGCTATTATTGGTAAGTTGTCAGCAATGTCTTGTCAATAATATGCTATATTTTCTTCTGTAGTGTTCTGAATGAATGTACTGTGTAAGCTGATCATAAAAAATAATTGTTGAATAAAAATTCAAAAGGCAGTGTCATTGTCAAAGAGCCAGCATTGGCTACGTAAAGTCAATTATTAGGTAACTTGCAATGGCTGCATGAAAAGTGAAAATCCTAGCATGGTTTAGAGATCACCCACTTAAAAAGCCAAAAGTTCTCAAAGTGAAATTAAAATCTACCTCGCTTCCAACTGTGGCTGCCTAAGAATAGTTAGTACTAACAAGAAACCGACTAAATTGACCTTACCTGTAAAAATTTCCTGAAAAGAAATTTTAATTCAGGAAACTTGACAAATGTATGGATTTCATTGAATGACGAACACCCAGCTTTGGCAAGAAAAGTGCTACCAATGGTTATTGCTTTCGCCATGTCAGATTTATGTGAAACAAGATTTTCTGCCATGGCCGTGATCAAAAACAAATATCAATAATGAGTAAGGCTTGTGAAGTTAATGCAGGTGGCAGTTCCACAAATTTTTTGAAGATTCGAACAAATAGTGAAAATAAGCAAGCTCACACATCACATTAAATTAATGATCCATATTTAGTTTTGGTGTTTCATCAGTAAATGAAACTTTTATTTTGTATGCCCTTAACACTTTGGGAACCGGCATACGATATATTCGTACTTGAGTTAATAACATTCTTATTGCTTGTGCGTCACATGTTCACCAAACTTTTCCAAAGGCATTGCAACGAAAAAAGATTGAGAACTACTGTCCTAACAATTTATTCTGGAATAGGATTCGATCTGGATTTGAAATAAAGATTCTGGAATATTCCAGAACTTCTTAATGTTCCATAATGCACATCCCTAGCTGTTAGCAGAGTTCCTTTCAGGCAAAAATCCTACAAAATATGCAGTGACTTCCATTACAAAGTACACAGTAACATTTAGAATTTTACCAAAAAATACTGTATATGGATACAAGGTAACTTCACAAAGTAAGCCATCTAAATTTTCCAAAGAAAACCAAACCAATATGTAAAAACAACGATTGCTTGCTTGCTTCAAAGCCCATACCAACTTTTCACTCACAAAAAAATGCATTTCTCTGTTGGCATGCCCTGCCTAGGTCTCCAAATAATAATAACACTTTTGGTACCCTTGCCTAAATTGGGCAAACATTTTTATCACCATTACTGAGGCTTATTGAAACATTTTTGTAGCACAGACACGTTTTTGAACAACTCAGCAATTTTCTCAAGTCTGACCCTAAGTAACTTGTTGGATTGCAAAATAATTTTAATATTTCAAAAAAATGCACAATTGTTGCCCCCAAAAAGTGATGGATGCCCATAGCAATTACACCAAAAAGGCAATAAAAATGAAGAAATTTCACCAATAGCCATTGTTTGCAGTGGGCTGAAGATCAAAATTGTATTCTGCTCAAAGCGTATAGTGTTACATGCAACAAAAAGAAACAACCTTGTGACATGAAAAGATGTTGTTTTCAATAATATTTTTACACTTTTCAATCATGTAAGGTAGGCTACCTGTGGAGAAATAGGACAAACAATGTAACTTAGAAACAGGGTAAATGTTGCCCAATACTACGTGTGCAATTGCCACAAGTTTAGTAACCATGGCCAAATTGGTAATGATATATTTGTTTCTCAAAATGTATACCACGGTTATTTTTGGCAAAAAATTTTTGTTTTTTTACAAAAAATACCCAAGGTGTTCTCAATAAAGAATGGTGACTTATGCTCTGCTATAGGCAAGCCTATGCACTGCTTTCTTCATTCACATGAAACATGCAAAGTTGAAATACAGCAGGTTTTTGAGGTGTTTTTGGGTCCCTAGAATTGAAAATCAGGTCCTTAGAATAAGAGAAAATCGGGTCCCTACAGGTCCATATCAGGTACTTAATATTTTCCTTAAAAAAACTTAAATACAGTATTTGAAAGAGCCTAGCAGAATTGTAAAAAATGTTTGTGAATAAAAAAGCATTTTTTGTTTTTGCTACTCTTGTTTATTGAGCTTCAATTCCAAGACGTTTTATGAGACAAACATCAGTAAGAAGAAACGAAAAACTTGCTCTGCAGTAGGTTAACCTGCATTTCTTAAATCAGACATGTTGCTTATTACTTCTACATGGTCACTTGAATCAGATTTTACATGCTTCTACATGGTCACTTGACAGGGCCTTTCAAAAGTTTAGGTGTGTGGTCAACATATATTGTGTTTGGTACAGAAAAACATGTTTTGATGGCTTGTCCACCTAGCAGTTTGGTCCCAGGGCCAGGTAACCTGAGCCAGCATGGCCAAAAACCTACCCCACATATGACATCACTCACAGAAAACCCAAAACTCAAAACCAAAAATTTTTTTTCAATGCAGACTTGCTGAGTCTTTTGAGGGTTTTGAACAGCTCTCCAGCATAATCACCTGGCGAGTTATGAGTTGCTAAGATACACTAGAAATCAGGATTTTACCTGAAACTACCAGCAGCGAAGGTGTTATATACAACAGTAATCCCAGATTTTTTTAAATATCCATGTTTGTTGGTTGAATAAACTCGGGTTTCAGGTAGTAGAAACAGCCAAAAAACTGGTGTGTTCAGGGAAAACCTGGGTTGGCAACACTAGTATTGAGGTGTTCTCTGTTTTTGAATGGTTATTGAATCGCCTAGTAAAGCAACCTCAGTTGTTAAGAAGTCAACAGACGAAGTAAAAAGTTGTAAGATTATAGGAACAAGCTGTTGAAAATGTTGAAGTTTTCAAATTTGTTGTAGATTTTGGCAATTGCATTAACTTTATTGATTCCAAGATTTTGCCTTTTTATATATCCCAGATTTTGATAATAATGTGTGCTCAGTAAGATTAAAGTTGCAATGTCCTGTGTGCAGAAAAAAGTGATAGTTATCAATAAGGTGTTAACTGAAGTTTTGGCACATGAAATGATGTGTGATATATATGACAGTAATTATAAATGTAAAATGTAGGGTGATAAGAAACACAGTGATTTTCTTTTGCACTTTGACGTCAGTAGAACTCTTTTAAGATTGTTAATTCTGATCTAATAACATACACAGCAGCTCTTGTTTGACAAACATTTGTTTTTTGCATTGGTATTTGGACTCTTGTTTTTGTTTCATTTGTGTGATTTGTTTACAAATATGCCAAGAATTTCCACTGAACCTTGAAAATATTAGCTGTGGACTGGCCCTATTTTGCTTAGTAGAAGTTGGCATCTTCTGCCTTGTTTGAGGTAACTACTGAATTTGGTCCAAATATAAAGATGTTTTAATATAAGGTTTTAAGTCATTTGGAAAATATTATGCAGTGGCTTTTTCAATTAGAATTTTAAGGAAGCAATTTTTTATGGATGAGTGTGGATGATTTGACTAATTGGCCTACAGTGAACATGCTAAAATCACCAAGTTAATCCTGGCAGATAAGTGCTTATCATCCAGAACCACTCATCTAATGCCAGCTGTCCTGCATGTGGAAATACAAGCCTCAAGCTTCAGATCTTGTAATGCTGGCATTTGCTTCTTTTCAAAATAGCACTGGCAAAATTACACAAAACATGTGACAGCGTTTGTAAATCCAACTCAAGTAAGTTGCACATCTGAACTCCAATCAAGGGTGCATATGAATTTTTTTAAACCAAAACAGTAGTGCGCAAATACATACAGCATGTTTCATCATCTACCTACAGAATTTGGTTGTTGATGCTGCTATATATAACCATTGTGGGTGCATTAGCCATTGTCCAGTAATTGTGAATTAATTTAATACACAAAGTTTAATTTGTATGGTGGTCACAGCCTGTCTCAATTAATTAATGATGTCCCTTTGGATTGTTTACCAAGTTAAAAATTTTTTTTCAGTGAAAATTGTCATCAAAGAGGAAAGAATTATACTTGATGAAGAATTAGAAGACACAAGCCTTGAAGAAGTAGTAGAAGAACTTCCAGAAAGACAACCTAGATATCCTTTACTATATTTCTGATATTGGAGTTATAAGCATGAATGCTGTTGAAAATGTGATCTGATTCAAATTCTGTTAATTGATTGGAATCTGTGTATGTTGGCAGGCACCAATATTTCCAACACCAGCATTTTTCAGTATGTAATTTTTTGATGGCTGTTTTTTTTGCTGATTAATTTTTCCATCTCCAAACGTCAAGCCACTTAACTAAAATTGGGAAATGTCAGCTCCACTAATTTGGCCAAATAGCTAGATTAGGGTAGTATGCATTATAAACAGATACTGACTGGACAAAAGCCTAGTGATCAAGACATGCACATCTGGTTTGGGTTTGAATAGGTATTACCAGCAGAGCAAGTTAAGGTCCCACAAAAATGCAAGTAGTTTCAAGATCTACCAGAACAGTGTTTCTCAGAGTGGGCAGAATCACCCCCTTGGGGGCAATTTTAATGAGGAAAGGGACGAAAAAATCAAAGGGGGCAATAGGGGGTGAAAAAACACCAAGGGGCAAAAATGCTCAACCACTAATCGATCACTGAGCTAACTTCAGTGTCCTACTATTATGACTTGTTAGTTCCTTGCAAATTTTAATTTACTAAGATAATTGTTGAGGGTTGTTGCTAAAGCAATTTATCTGTTGAATTTTTACTCTGGTTGTCTATGTGCCCGGCTACAGTGTGGATTATTTCAGGGCTGCGGAGCCGTCGTAAAAATGTCACAGCTCTGGCTCCGGAGCTATTCTCTTCATGAACATGGCTCCAGCTCCAGAGCTCTTGGTTTTCATGAGTGTGGCTCCAGCTCCGGAGCTCTCTTTTTTACATGACTCAGGCTCCAGCCTCGGCTTCTGTTCGTTTTGACACATTAATATTTTAATTGTCTTGGTGTGGTGGCTCAAGTTGAATGGAAAATGAATTAAATCAAGTACACAAAATCAGGAGATTTTACCAAACGTTTTTGAGTTATTTAATCTCGTTGTTTTTTACAAGCAACGCCCTTACTATGAGGAAATCAGGGAAAAAACTACCACAGGTTTAGACGATTCAGAAGTTACTAGCAAAAACTTAACTCAAGATAACGGTAATATGAACAATTTCTGGAAACGCAGTCGCTGATTTTGCCTTCAATGCCTGATGACTTTTTCTTATTTCGTACGACAGAATCAAGAAAATGGCTGTTTGGAAAACTACATTTGTATCCGAGAATTTCAACACAGACCAGTCCCAATTGACAGTGTTTTGCACTTGTTGTATGCTTTGTCTGTTGCAGTCTTGGCGATTCCAGCTAACAGCGCTGCCCGGGCAAACCATACAAAGAGCGCAAAACACATGGTCGGCTCTCATCTATTCTTTCAAGCACACACACATTTGCATTAACCCAAATGCGAAGATGCGTTTAAAAGCCCTTTATTCAAAGAAATAATATGACTCCTAGCAGGAAATTCACATTTGATTTTTGATGAACTGATTTCGTATCTTTTGCACTCATAATAAGCAGTGATGAATCGCAAAGTAAAACACAATTTAACACGCTAAGCTTAGGATAAAATAAGACTGATTTTCACCGTGCTGAAAACATAGATTTTTTTCCACAGATGAAAATTTCAAGAAAAGTCCACAATTGTTTACATTGATTTTTTATACCCTCCTGATAATGTACTGCTATGCAAAGAAGTGCCAGTTCGCTACCAATTATTTATAATTTTCATGTTATGCTACTGCTTGTAAACGTAATGTTTCCTGGTGAACTTTGTCAGTAATCTAGCGGGTTTTTTGAGGTGTTTTAGGGACCCGATTCGGGTCCTGGAATCAGAGAAAGTTATCATCGGGTCTCTAGAATCAGAGAAAATTGGGTCCCTACAGGTCCACATCAGGTACCTAACATTTTCCTTTAAATACCCTGAATCTAGTAAAACTTGATAGTAAGCCTTGTGGTTTCTAATTAAAATTCCTGCTTTACAATGGCGTGCCGTGCATTTCACGCTTCAATCTGTAATGGTATCACATCTTAATCATAATCCCTGCTGACAGCATCAGCTACAAAAGCTTTAGATATTATAGCATACGAGTATACCTACTGATTATTGTAGCTCAGTTCTTTTTAGATCGCCACACTACTACAGACCCGGTTTGATCATTCTGACTAGAAAGTAAGATGTTGCGGCAGTTAGCGTTTTTCTTACTTCTACAACAGTGGTTCTCAACCATTTCGCTGAAGGAAGCAAAATCCAGACCTACAAATTTTTAGAGAGCCGCACAAAAAATTTTCACAAGACAAGTGAACATTTTATTTTATTGTACTAACGATGTCTGTTACACCTAATTTTAGAGGTGTTACTGAAAGACACTGCCTCTCGAAAGGAATCCTTTCCCGCAGCAAAGATTCAGACACTAATATCTTACAGAGTATAAATTTCGCCTACGAAGTAGGCATCATCTGCTCTTATTCAAATAGAATCTGTTACAGAAAGATTGCTAAAAGTCACACAAAGGATGGTTGGGAGTTGCATGCGGCTCTCAGAACAGTGTTTGAGAACCATTGTTCAACAAGTAACACCACGCCTGCCAGCTACCATGTCACAGCCTTAGCGATTATTAAACCAAAGAAACATAAAAGGCTTGCAGATGCATTGTTGCAGTCTGGTGTCATAACTCATAACAATCGCGTTCAGTGTGCTATAAAGAGCACACGTAAATCTATTTGGCAAAACCGTTAGTATCTAAGAAAGGACTCGGAGCCATAGCTACCTTTCAAATGTCCATCACTCCGGCTCCGGTTCTAAATTTTCAACTGAAATCCGGATCCAGCTCCTTTAATTTGAGCTAGGGGGCTAAAACGACGTGTCGAGAGTGAAAAGGGGGCGATAGAATAAAAAAGTTTGAGAAACACTGTTCTAGAACCACCTCGAATTCCATTAGAAAAACATATTTATATGATTGTTAAACAAAATTTTGTGATTATCTTGAATTTGTTTTTTATGCTGAGTTAGTTCGGTTGCATTATGCCTGCTTTGTACTCCCTATGCCTATGGTATGTCACATGTAGTTTGTGTTGCCTATCTTCGTTAGGTTGTATCTGGGCCACAACGCGGCTACTGATCAAATGAAATTATGCGTGTGTCTTGCAGGCTAGCAAGCGGGTTTGAGCGTGATTGATACATCTCAAACAATTTTTTTGTCTGTTGATTCATTAATTAGGTGGTCCTCCCATGTTGAGTCAGGTAATGTTGGTATTTTACTGACATGGTCTATGAAATTTCGTCTACTTTCTTAAGCATATGTGAGAGATACTGACATGAAGAAGAACCCACGTTCGTTAAGATCAAGTTCAGGCGTCACCTGCACGTAATTTCGCTTAGCATGCTTTTCCATTTTATTGCTTGGTGCCTACTAGTTCTAAATTCTTGTGACAGTCAAACTTTTTTTGTATGCCTTGGAAACGAGGCGCGATCAATTGATACCATTGCACCTCATTAAAAGGGGATTCGATCACCAGAGGGAAACAGGTCTACTAAAATGCTGTAAAATTGAGCAGTGATCATATTCGAAAAAATTTGTACCAGGTGTGCTTGTGGACATTTATTTCCACAAAAGCTGATTTAAAGGATTTATAAAGCCCCAAAAGATACTTTCTCAAACTTTGGCGATCAATATCCTTTGTGGCTGACGTGGCCAGTATCACCACATATTTCATGGAAAAGTGTGCTAAGTTGGCATTGATGTAGAATGCAGTTCCCAAAGCTTAAGGGGGTCCGTGTCTTCTGGTACGCATGGCTCTGGCAAGTATTTGTCGAATTTTTCAATCTTCATCTGCATCGGAATCGTTCCGGGAAGAGCTTGAACCTGCATTGCTATCAGGCATCAGTCATGTAGCTGAATAGTTTGCATCGCTTCATCAGTGGTTCATGTCCAGAAGCAATACATCAGTCATGTAGCTGAATAGTTTGCATTGCTTCATCAGTGGTTCATGTCCAGAAGTGGTGCCCTTACCAAACTGAGTGGCAGGCTGAATAGATGTCCAGGATAGCGTTTCATATTGCAACAATTTATAGAGGGAATAATTCTTAAATACATAAATGAAACCGAACACCTCTCCTCGTAATGTACCGCTGTCTCTTCTATTGTCGATGTGTCTACTCGTTTTTATCTAAAGCTCTTATTTTTGTTGCTACGTGTCACTAGATTACTTGTGGTGGCCAACAGGAAGACTAGCTAGAACAAATCGACAATTCGCTACAAACGCTGTGCTTTCAGCTGGACTATCTGGATGTAATATGCACACACGCGCACATGACCCATACCGTGAGAGGCAACCATACGAACCGATGGTGAGGGAGGAAGACCAGCCTCCAATACCGCGGTTCATTGCGCAGTGGCGCAGCGTGAAGATTTTCAAGTTTAATCACGAAAGTAACCGTCACTTACAATTAAATTGGTAATGTAATCGATTGCGGTTGTATGTAATTTTTGGTCAGCTTAATCGATTCGATTCTTAAAAAAAGTGTAATGGACTACGATTACCGCATGTCTGCTTTTAGCAAATGATTAGTTTATTTGGGGCGGGGCGGCGATAGCTCAGTAGCGGAGTGTCCGCCTCTCAACTGGAAGGTTGAATGTTCGACCCACGGCCACAGAGCCAATCGCCGTAGCGCGCCCTGGGCAAGAGCGTTCACCTCAAACCCGGCAAGAAGAAAGTTTCAGGCTTCGGCTTATCGTCAATTGCCGTCACCAAATCAAATAAAAAAATATCCATTGCATCCCTAAAAATGGTGTGACGTGATGCATGTGAAGCAAGTTGCTGATTTGCGACTTTGAACATGATTTTTTCGGAAGAGTTAGTTAGATGTGACTTCTGGCTGCGGCAATTGACGGCGTAGCCAGAAGTCGCATCTAACTAACTCTTCCGAAAAAATCAGGTTTAAAGTCGCAAAGCGGTTACTTGCACCATCTTGCAATTCACCAACACGCACTATCATCATATAAACATTGGAGATCAGTGCTTTCATGAGCTTCATTTCTTCCGAAAATGCGCGCTTGTAGTTATTGCGATATCATTGCATTGATGCTGTCTTCCAAAATTTTATTGATTGTTTTGGAAACGTTGAATCTAACAGACAGAAGTGCAAAGTGCCTGAAAGGCAGAACAGTGCAATTCCAACTTAGGTAAATTATAGAAAACTAAACTAGCGATAATGTGCCAAATGTACCACATCCAACTTACCTTTACAAAAAAGAGCTTTAAAAGAAAATTCTCTCAGACGAAATATACTCCTTGAAAAGTTGAAATGTACCATTAAGGCTGGTGGTAAGACTTACTGTGTTGCTGATGTTCCGTTCGTAATCACCAGCCCTTGACACTTGGCAAACTTTTGCTAATGTTTAACTCTCAAATCTTCCACACGGATTGTACTCTGCTGTCCTCACTTAACCAGTGCTCAAGAATGTAACATATGCAGCTGCCTGTTGGTTTTCGAAACGGTCGGTCTGCGTAAAACTTGTACCCGATAACTGTTTGGCGACATGCAATGCTCAGTGTTCAGAGACTTTTTTGTGGACACCCCTCATTAAACACTGGTTTTGTGAAGTCATTGAGGAATGAACTAGGGTTGCTTTCATAAGTAGGGTTCCACGGCTTAAAGTTTTGAGAAGTTTGCTTTTCTAGAATGCACCGGCAAACAGTGCATTGTGAAAATAAACTTTAACTTGGGCATCACATAATTCATGTGCGAAACGTCTGAAAACTAAATGGGAATTCTCCATGTTGCATCATTGGCGATATACAATATCACAGCTTTAACTTGGAACCACGGCTTGTGTGTTGTTTGGCTTAACTTGGTGAGATGTCAAGAAAACAAACCTCACATGCACTGTGTGTTTTGTCATCTGTGCATAAAGCTCCGCTGTTTTGTCCGGACTTGGTTTCATCGCTCGAGTGCAAAGGCTTTTAATCGATTTTCCTTAACATGCGCCCAAACATACCTGCTGTTCAGTTACGTCCACAAGCACAACGATGGCCGGGTGTCATATCCTCAAGTTTTCATTTTCTTTTCGCCTGAGGGCTGCGATCCAAAGTTACAGATGCGGTACTCCGGTTGTCGCAACGCAGTGTTGTCAGCAAGCGGCATGACCAAGGTAAAGTGATCTTGCATGTTCGTCTGTGGCTAGGGATAGCTCGAGCTGCTGCCTCCAATACGCTGTGCACGCCTGTTCTCATTTGCTATATAGTAAAGATTATCGTTGTCCTCTATACCAGGAGGTCACAATTCACGAAAATACTGATGGTGTCTGGTAAAGCTTACAAAAGCAATCCTTTATATGTAATGAAGAGACTAATTTTGAAAACTCTGCACGCGAAATGCAGCCGCCTATCATGCTGTGAACAGTCTTAGTACTGCCGTACAGAGTGGCTTAGTCTGAAGTTGGTTTCGCGTTGTTTGCATGGGGTCGGATTGGCATGGGTGCGCTACTGACACCATGGGCCTTTCGTTTTGTACGAAAAAGTTACGGTCAAATGCAGGGTTGTTGTAAAAAAAACGACCCAAAAATACCACCCGTTTTTTTTTTAAAACCCCACTTTAAAAAACCCAATAAAACCCACCAAAAAACACTTATTATTTATTCTTTGAAAAAATCTAAGAAGTAAAAAGTAAAATAGGCAGGACACTTGTACAGTTAACTTTAACTTTTTTTAATCAAATAAAACGAACAGCAATTAAATTTGAAGGATTTTAAAAAAATAATTAAACAGTTTGTAATGGTTATCTTTCTCAGCTCTGCACAATCAGTATATTTTAACCAGTATTTCTGCCTTATGTGAATCTATGAGCTTTTTCTGATTTTGGACAACACCAAATCATATGTTGAAAAAAAAAACACTCTGAAAATCAGGGGTCACCAATGTGGTGCCCACGGGCACCAGGTCGCCCGCAAGGACCAACCAAGATGTCCGCGGGCATAGGCGTAGCCAAAAGGCATGGCCACCAAATTTCTAGCATTCCTTGTCGTTTTGCGCTTTGAGAGGTGTTGTCCCAAACAAAATACTGTTGCTCGCTGAAAGTCAATATATTTGGCTAAAAAAAAACATTTTTCAGGCTGGCTGCACTACTGCCCGCGGGCCTGCTCTAAAAATAACATAAGCATGATCAGTGTCTTCACATTGCGGTATATCTTAATTGTTAAGACTAAAATAACTAAAGGTAAATTGAGAAACATTTTTATTTCAGAAGCGTGCATCAAACTGATAGCTCTTTGCATTAATCGGCACGTAAAAAGTAGCTCTCAGCTTCAAGGTTGGTGATCCCTGCTATAGATGCTGAACTAGCAGGACATGCAGATACACTTGACATGAAACTGCAGAGTTTGTGTGGAAATGGTTTTAGTTTGTTTGCTGTGCGCATTCTTGTCGAGCCTTACCACTTTGGAGTGAATTGACCAAAAATTTGCAAAAACAAAGATGGGGTACATTTCTTTACCCTCAAATTTGAATGGCGTAATAGGTATAACAAGTTATTATTATGTAATTCTGAAAATAATGATATTGCAAGATGCAATAAAAACAATTAAGAATAAGGTTTTTCCATTTTCCGTAAAAAAAGAACAAAATCTTGTTTCTTTCTAAAAAAACCCAAAAAACGTTTTTTTAACCCCAAAAAAAACAGGTGGGTTGGGTTTTTTGAAAAAAAAACGTTTTTTTCTCAACCTTGGTCAAATGTTTGCTTCATGGCTATTGCTTGACCAGGTCATTGAAGAAAACAGAATGATCTCTGAAATTTTATTTTTCTTTGCAGATGTTCGTCGTGCGCGAGAAGGAACAAATAACAGAGGAATGGCTCATTGACCAGCTGGGCTTTTTTCGTTAGCTTTCACCATACGTTGTGCAGTCATACGAACCTTCATTTACTCCAGACTTGTCGCCGTACCACTGGATGCTACTTCGCCATATATGCCCAGCACCGTTGCCAGACAAGCTTGGTTGTCCTTACACGATATGTCATATACATTATATTACGCTCTCCGCAATGTCTGTCTTTACTACCAGTACTGTAAACCCACGCAGTGCCGGGGAGCACTGGATGCCACGATTGGCGGTGAATATCGCGCTTAACGTTAAAAAATTGGCCAGCAATGCGCCGGCGGTTCCTCACTTTCCCGACGCGGTTTTTGTGATTTTCAGGCTGTACGAAACGTTTCCCTATTGGGAACTGTCTCACCTGTGGACTTCTACAGGTTGATTTTTCTACTCAAGTTGACAATTTCTGTGCGGAGTTCTTGCGCAATGCTTGGTGGCGTCGGCCACAGTTGCGCAAAATTGCAAAAACCGCTGTCCCGCAACAAATGGGGTTGCGAACTCTGGTGTCTTTGGTAGAACCTTTCAACCCTGCCCAGGAAAACTTCAGTGCGCGTCACGCGTCAGGCACTAACTGCGAGTCCGACGGGACCTGAAATTAGACCACGTTTATCTGAAGCACGTGACCTAGGTTCGATTAAACTGTTTTCGACTTCCCTGAACAGGTGTTCCACATTTTCAAAAATTGCTGCTTGTGCGAAGCGAGGCACATGTTATTTATACACTAAATAATTTTAACCTTAGGTCTATGTACACCCAGGCTACCTGAAATGCGACCACGGGTCTACAAACTGCAAGGACGAAAACATCAATATATTGCAAAACACTGTTTAATTATAGGCCGGAACCAGGGCTCTACAGATATTCCAGCACAAATACACATCTGGAAACCATGTCGAACTGGGCTTTGGATGAGAAATACATCAGGTAACCATTGGGTCTTAAAAAAGCCATTAGCGTGTTAACACCCTACGGTGGCCTGGTGAAAAAACGCCTGCGCCACTGTACCCGAAAGTTGGGAAAATTCATGAAAAAACGTATTTTTACGTTTTCATGAATGCACGAAATTAACAATCAAACATCAGACTATGCGCGACCCATGATCACCCGGGCAGGGTGAAGGTACTTAACATGTGATGCTGCATGCGGCATCTCAGTCTGTTGCAGTTGTTACTGGTGTCGTTGTAGCTCGTTTCGAATGCACTTTCGGCGATTGCTGCTGTTTCAAGCACCGCTTCTTCCGATGTTCGTCGCCTGCGCTGTGCAATTATTTCTTTGCGCATTTGAGTCCACACGGAATTGACGGATGCTCCTCTACACGCTATAACCGGAGCATGACTTAATCATACTGGAAAGAGTTCCGAAAAAGACTGCGTTCAGACTCATTGATGGTTTCAATTTCAATGGCTTCATTTTTTCTTTTTTCGTGCACTGCGCAAGTGTGCTTGATGTTGCCGACGAAAGAAAGCTGCTGAGCAGGTAATGTGTTTTACTAGCTTCACTGGGCCACTGCTTATTTGCAAATTTCCGTCACGGTAAATGTCAGCATTTCGCACGTTTCTGCTACTGGTGATAAGTGATGAGTCTGCATACACTTGCAATAACAATCTTGGAGGTTTTTGCTTCTTTCACACTTAATATTGTACGCCGTGCTTAGTTTTTTAACAACTTGATAGCCAATTTAGACCATACCCAATTACCCAAACAAAAAGTCCAAATATTTTCGCCAGACTTTCAGAAACAAGGATTTAAAGAATGCAGAAGCGCTTGGTGGTACACTTTCAGTTTGTATTGACTTTAGTTTGCAACATTCCCTTCCAGCATTATGAAGAAATGTTTCGTGAAAAACCCGTGGAGTGCCCAACAACACCCTTGCGCGTGGACCCGTGAAACCCCCGTACAAAATTTTCACCCCCCCTGGAAAAATGTGTTGAGCATAGTTAAAAACTATTGGACATAGTTTAAAAAATGTGGGCCCCTTTCAGAGACTCTTCGCCACCCCTGGTGTCCAAAGTTACGGGCCTGCTTGCGCGTATGTTGAGAACTTGAGAATACCGATACAGTTCTCGCTTGTAATGCGTCGCATTCCAGTTAAAACAGATCTTTGTATTTTATGGGCTTATTGACACTTGTTGCAAGCCGCACTGCTAGCCATTTTCGTTGTTTCAGACGACTTTGCCTGGTTCTTTTTCGACATTAAGTACGTATGCGTTGAGACACGTATCAGTGTTCTCGGTAACATTCAATAAAAATTTTTCCATCCAATTTTCGAGCGCACTGTGAGCAGTGAGTCTGGCAAGTCAAGTGCGCTACCGAAGATCGTTTCTCATGCTTGGTTCCGCGGCAAAACCTTGCTAAACAGCGCAACGCGTCTAGTTGCGCGAAATTAACCGTGTCTACATTTGTTTAATTAAATGTGTTCCTCTTTTTTTGAATACAAAAATTGCTATTCGTTAACTCGAAACGATGAAACAGGATTGTTACGGAATGTACTTCTTGCGCGACTACTTTTCGAAACTGGCAGAGCTACTCTAATAACTTCAGCATTCTAATTCATTCTATGCATGAAACATTCCATTTTGAAATTCCTATTCAGTGCATTGCAATACATTTTTATGTTGGGTAATTATGTTAAAAGTTGGTTACCACTTTTTTTACCGGAAACAGTGTAATCAACCCGCAGATAGTATGCAAATCTGAAGAGAGCAAATATTTGGGTTTTGAATCTAATGCGACCGGTAATCTTTCGACCTATGGTGGTGCACCTCATTAAGTTTTCACACATGTTTGATTTTACTGTAGACTGCGCAGTTTTGCAGCATTCGTTTCATAGGCGTGGATCAACTACTCTCATTGGAAGCTGTAACTATTGCCTGGTTGTTGATGTTCATTTGAATCTGCAAACGCCATAATGCATTCCATACTCCCGCGTACGAATTCGCGAGTGGGGATTTGACGATTGTCGTTTTGACCCGAATGCCCGTGTCTGCAATTTGACCTGCGTCGTTGATATTCAGCAAATATATCAAACAAACACTCATTGTTTCATTGTGCCTCAACAGTACGTGCTCGCGTGCAGTGAAGCGTCTAATTCCGCATGCATAGATGAGGAAATGTGGATCATAACGCGAGTGCTTTTCGCTTTCGCGCAATAGTTAGTGAAAGCATTTTGAAATCATATTTTGTGAAAGTTGAGTTGATTTTATTGGGCGATGATCACCATAGCGACAGGAAATAACAACGCTTCTATCTCAAACAGATTTGATATGACATATCCCCAGCGGCTTGATGCACGACCGCTGCCAGGAAACAAACTGCTGCAGCCGGTTCTTGTCAAAAATTTATGTAGTATTTCGCGGCGTATTCAGAAAAATACGGTTTAGTTAATGCTAACTATTATTTTTATAAGCTATAGTGGCTATCAGGGTTGCGGAGTCGGAGGTGAAATATCCGGCTCCAACTGCGCCCTTCCCAAAATTTCCGACGCCGACCTTGACAGAATTTCCGACTGCTTAACATGAGTAAAGTTTGGCTGTCAACAATTTTGTAGCAACTAGAAATCAGTGTACATCGTGGTAGGCCTACACAGCAAGAATTTTCTTTTTCAATAAAAGTTTCAAAATAAATTGTACCATTTCTACAAGCACGAGTTGGGATTCCTAACTCAGGAGTGCGATGTAAAAAATGTTTTAATTGGACTTCCGGAGTCGGATAAAAAATCCTCCACCCGAAAACCTCCGACTTCTTGCGACTTAGGCTCGGCAATCCTGGTGTCGATGTACATTATTCAGAGATGAATTGAATTGAATTGAATTTATTGACAAACAGCCAATGAAGGCAGGCCAAGGCCTGAAGAGCTCATTGGCAACGCAAAAACACAGAAAAAAATGACACACATACACACAAATGAAACAGTAAAAACAGAAAACGAGTTCATATTAAAAGGGTGTATTTCTGGACAAAAACAAACACGTTTGTCTAAACAAGCGCAATGACGGAATTTTAGAA
>Ga0210059_1008490_pt1 | contig 16204 bp, 10 predicted proteins | sample Ectturendosymbi2_FD_188042 | JGI IMG/M metagenome (GOLD analysis project Ga0210059, IMG submission 188042) | Ecteinascidia turbinata endosymbiont from Florida, USA - Sample 2 (SPAdes) (version 2) | ecosystem: Host-associated > Tunicates > Ascidians > Unclassified | place: Key West, Florida...
AGTTGAATATGTCAGCTGGGTGCTGGGTGCGGCTTGCTGAGTAAAATGAAGTTATAATTTGTGTTTTCGTTGAAAACCATGAAAATCTAATGTTTCTTTCTTTGAAAATCATGGCAATGCCTACTTGGAAAGAAATGCCCTGTGTTGAAAATCTGCAGATAGCCTAGTGTGTGAACTGTCGTTATGCTAATATACCTGGCTACTGCTGCCAACAAAGCGTTTTTTGTGATTGTTACCGTAACATGGGGCATTTCCTTTGTAGTGTAGAAAGGATAAAGTGATTTGTCGTCCATTTGCATTGCATCGTCAGCAACGTTCCCTCTGAGTGTGCAAATACTCAGGACCACCAGAACTGTTGCGGAGTGAAATCTCATTCTCGCGTACTTGCAACATTGCAAAGCAATGGAAAAGCACGCAAACAAGAAGCTATTTGAATGAAATGTTATTTTCTTCGTATTTTGATAAGATTGTATATTTATTATATAATTCACAAAGTTTGTAATTCATTGAAAACTCCACTTGTTCATCCCTAAAATAATCATGCTCACTAAAACAAATATTGGCTCAGTGCAAAATTATCTTGGAGGGAACACTGATCGTCAGCAATTTGAAAATGATAAACAAAATGTCGACGTTGCCGATTTCTCTGATTCTAGGGACACGTTTTTTTCTGATTTTAGGGGCCCGATGATAGTTTTCTCTGATTCTAGGGACCCGAATCGGGTCCCTAAAACGCCTTAAGAAAAACCCTGGTTTCCCCAGTTCTTTTTTTAGCACCACACCCTGTGCCACCCGGATACACCCGACTATGTTATTGCGTTTTACGTATCACATACAAGCTATCAAATTCAGTTTGGTATTATCACGTTGCGGCACGTAAAGGACTTCTCGCGGCGGAGCGGTTGAGAACCTCTGGTTGTTACTATAATGTTGCTTCGGCATACTCCTGGAAAAGTGAGTTGAAACGTTGCTGTTGCCGTCATTTAACTCACAAATGAAAAGCTAACGTAAAATAATGCACAGAACGTAAAATGAAAGGAAGAACAGGAGTTTTATGAGTGCGTGGATTGAATGCGATAATGTGCATGAAACAGTTTTCTGTGAAAAATTTGAAAATGATTATATAAGATTAAGTTTTGCACTGACGACTTAGGACTGTTTGTGAGGATGAATGATATCGACACAACATTCTTCACCCAAAAGGTTCAAAGTTGAACTTACGTTTCTTTAAAGTGATCATAGGATGAAGGTATTTTTGTTATACACTACATCCTTGTGAGGTTTAAATACCTTTAATGGCAATAAACGCAAAAAACTCAATATGTCTTAGGTGGCAGTTTCCCGGGTGGCGATCGTTCTTGGTGGCGGTTGTCTGGGTAGCAGTTGTCCTAGGTGGCAGTTGTCCTAGGTCGCAGTTGTCCGGGTGGCAGTTGTTCGGAGTGGCAGTTGTCCTAGGTGGCAATTGTCCGGGTGGCAATTGTCCTGGTTGGCAGTTGTCCTAGGTGAAATTTGTCCTAGGTGGCAATTGTCCGGGTGACAGTTGTCCTAGGTGGGAGTTGTTCGGGTGGCAGTTGTCCGGTTGCAGTTGTCCAGGTGGCTATTGGCCTAGAAGCCCACAGTGTCAACTCTGCTCAATTGTTCTGGGAAAACTTTCACTGTTGGCATTCGTAGCCCAAGGTGGGCAAGAAAAATTGTCAGACGTCCGTAGAAAAAGCTTACTTGGCATTTGATTGTACGTATGTGAGTTGGAGTTTGCCTTTGAGTAAACTCTGGCATCCCGCTGAGGCAAACGGGATTTCGCGTTCGCCGGGATTCAATGTCTGGCACCCCACTGTGAAAACAGAAGTTCGCACTCCGGGAGACACTGCTGGCATGGGATTGGAAGTACAAATATACATTCGTTCACCGATAGGCAAACGATGGCAAGAAAGTACGACAATACTTTTAAATTAGCTGTGAAATTCAATCAGCATAGCTACGCGAAAGCTCAAGAACTAATTGCTGTCCAGGCTTAACTTTTGTGTAAACTCACAAACGCCTTGTGCCAGCAAAAGGAAAAGTTACAAACCATATTTTCTTACACACGTGGTCACGGTCGCACTAAGCTCCCGCAAACTTCTGGCGGAAGGGAAACCTCACTGGTCCGGGAAGAGTTTCATTTTAGCTAGGTTTACACTTTCTCTGCCACGCTCAGATGCTTGCGGATCTGAGCAACTGACCCACCGAGAGAGAATGGTTGCAACTCAACACTCCCTGCGCACTTGTGTTGATCATCTGGCAGCTCTTTCCCACGTATGTGCAACACCACGAGTTAAAATTGTGGAGTAACAAAGCTAATTCAACTGCTGAGGGGCATCGATTCGATACCTTTCGGTTATGGCGTCCTTACACTAATTTATTTTTCTTGCTGGAATACTAACTTTCGCCAAAGAGAATCAACTCAACTCACTGGCCCCTGACCCTCAGGATGACAGCAAAATCACTTATCAAGCAAACATCCTTTGCAGTCTAACCATTGAAGTATTTCAAAAACACACTTTTTTCGTATAAAACATTTGCGAGCACCATCGCCAAAACGCCCGTCGCCGAACTGTCCTAGACCAGAATCTGAGAACCCATCTTCTAATCTAGCTAGAATATTACTTTTCGTGTTTGCTTTTCGTCGTGTTTATACTGTCCTTTTAATATTCGTTTGTTTGTGCGGAACAAAATGCAAGACAGCAAATTGTAAAAACACATACGTTTGTCCTGCAAAAAAAATATGAAGCCAGGAGCTACGTTTAGACCTTAATTATCAGAGCTGGTAAGTTCCCAGAAAGAGTACGTCCTTGCGTAAATAATAGCCATATGCAATGATGTGTCCCAAAAACTGACCGTACAATTTGTGTGCAGTTGTAAAGGATATGAAATGATTGCTGCAGGAAGATATCCTGTAATTTACACACAGAAAAAATAAATTTTTTGTAAGCAGAAAGAAAATTTTTCTTGATTGCTTTTTTCAGATCGTCCAACGAATGATACAATTGAACTCCTCTCCGAGTTTCTTCAATCGTGGCCCACAGTTAATGGTTTGTGCTACGATGGTTCCTTTCTGCATGGCTACTCATACTAGGGAGTTTTCTTTATGAGGTGTATTGAATAATGGTTTATTTTGCTCTTAAAAGATGTACCAGGTTTATCGGTTGTATTTTAACAGCGCTGAAATTTCATTTCTTTTTCACGTCTGTACGTACCACACACGTGCAAATCATATGGTTCGCCAGATGGGAGGGGCAGGGCCGGATTAAAGGTGGGGCAACGGGAGCAATTGCCCTGGGACCTCCGTGATGACTTTCATTTGTTTTAAATGAAACATTCGTTTGAAAAATTGTCGTGATTCAAAAGAGATACTAAAATACAAACACTATATTGCGACGTTATGTTAAGTATCAATGATGATTCTTTGTTTCATTGATGATTCTTTGCAACTTTGACTTTCTGCCAGTTTTAGTAATACTACTGAATATAAATATTTTTGGTTTTGTTCAATGCAATACATTTGGATTTTTCTTGTAACTTTTCCTAATAATCATTCTTTTGGCATGGGTTTATCTACTCATCCATCACGCCTACTGCACAGATGTCGCGAAAACGATACTATCTGCGTGATAGCAGTAATGCTAGTTCTTCTGTGGTTGCTTTTCAGTATCAATGATTCCGTAACTTCTTGTGAGGTCTGGAGGTAGCCGCAGCCGAACTGCGACCTTTGTTTCGTCATAAAGAGTAACGTATGGTGGAAACGCACTTTTCCTCCGATGGCTACTATTCTTGTTACATCATAAAAATATGAAGCTATTCAAGCCATTTACACCACATGTTATTGCGTGGTCCGTCAGAAAAGGTTTTTGATCAGTCGATTTGTAGAACGAAAGAGCAGAAAACGAGATTGCAGTATTTAGCTAGCGCGATGCCGCAATCTGTAATGCCATCAGCAGATAAAAATGGCAAAGTTTCTAAGGAGAAAAAGCGCAAGAATCATGGCAGTCTCAGTTAAAACGCCGCGACTGAACTTTTTTGTTGTAGCAAAGCTTAAGCAGCAACGTTAAAACAGTGGCGTTAACCAGAGCACTTGAAAATGTAGATGAAAATCATGACACAAGTTTCGAAACACATTTCACACTCAGACTGGCTGTCCGTATTGCATGTTATTTTTCCGGCGTTTTTGTTTGCAACCTTTGGTTTTCGCTTATTATTCGGGTGAGTGTTGTTTCTTGTCTAGTCACTCTCTGGTCTGTGGAAATAATTTTTTTTAGTAAGAATACACTATAGTGTTTATACATAAACTCTCTTCTCGCAGCTAATTGTATGTGCAGTTGAGTACGGCATTTTATAAAGTTTTTTCATCGTTTCATGCGGCTTACAGTCAAGGGCGGCTTACACTTTTTATTTCTTTACTTTATCGAAAGGTATAGATCAGTGTGATCCAACTACAGGCCCGCGGGCCGCAACATTTTCAGTGGCCCGCAGAAGCATTCAGAAAAAATCTGCAAATGTGAAATTTGTTGAAAAGTGTGTGAGGATACATTTGTCTCACCGAATTCGTTTCGCTGGATAAAATGCGTTTGTACAAGAACAATGAATAGGGCCTTTTCTGTGTGCCATTTCTGTTTTTTATTTATTTTTCGATCAAATTAGAATAGGTACGGACCTCCGCTGGAGCAGGTCTGGATAACCCCAGGGATTTTTCGTGCCCTGGTGTTCGTTGTCTTGACGAGTAGGCTACATCTGGCGCAATGAACTCGATACGGTACCGCTAAATAAATCTGTTTATCTATCCGCTAAATGCGGCCTTTTCAAAGCGGACCCAAGCCAAATTAATTGCCCATCGCTGTTGTATGTAATTTTAATAACAGTAGAACAAGCATAGCACCCTTTCAAGAACAATGCACAATGCTAACGGTGTGAGACCAGCTTGTGGAAAGCTTCTAGAAATTAGTCAGCAAAGATAGATTTCCGAAACTGAAGATTTTGCACTATAAATGCACTGGATGTTTGGAAAACATACGTCCTTGATAAAGGACGATAGCATAAGCGTAGCCAGGGGGTGGCCAATGGGGTCATGGACCCCCAAATTTTTGGAAAATATAGTAATGTTGTGCTTTGAGAGGCGTTTTTCCAAACAAAATAGTGTTATTCGCCTAAAATCAAACATTTTGGCCCCCCAAAAATTTTTGCCCTCCCCCCAATTTTTGGCCTGGCTACGTCACTGGACGAGAGTGTCAGAGAAGCCTCAACCGGGGCGGATCCAGCCAGCAAGGTTACGAGGGGCGATTTCAGAAATACTTGGTACTCAAGTCTCATAACGACTTTCCTGTTGTAAGAGAGATGAAGCATACTTCACAACTATGCTGTGACCAAACACTGGATGACAAAATGGTCTTATATTGCGAATGTTGTTTTCCGAATTGTACAAAATCATGGTGAATAAAGTTACTTTCGCAGGTTTTAGAAGGGGTGATCGCCCCCCTCTGGATCCGCCCCTGCCTCAACCACAAGCATGATACTGATACAGATTTGTGATAAGTTGCTATTTGTTATTGTGCAATAATTTCAATGAAGCACTCACTTATCTTCCCTATTTTAGTTTAAAATCTTGTGAAGCTGTTATTTCATACTTCATTTTATCGGAAGTGGCCCCCAAGCAGTCACGTTTTTGTAAAATTACTCGAAGGTCAAAAGTAGTTTGAGGCAGTTGTAGTGGTGCCAACATCGTAACAGAGTTGCCAAACGGGTGACGCACGAGTACGCGAACGTCGCGAATGCATCTCAGAGGCTTAGGTAAGCTATGTTCAAGTACGGTTTACAATCAAGGGCAGCTTACATTAATGTTAACACTATTTCGTGCGGCTTACAATCAAAGGCGGCTAAAAATCTAGTTAATACGGCAGGCACATAATCGACTACCGCGAAAAGCAAACAAGAATGTTGCGAATCAGCGAAAACAAATTTTACAAGCAATGACGTCATGAAATACGTCATAGTGGCCCTCCAGTGAAAATTGCCCCGGGCCCCCGTACCCTTTAATCCGGCACTGGAGGGGGCATTTTTTTGAAGAGGACAATATTTTCCGAAAATTGACTTTCTTGTAGAGAGTTCTATCCGATATGATGTAAGACTCAGCACTCTGGTTAAAAATTAGTGTGGTGTTTAAAGAAACAATTACTGTTGAACTCTACCTGGGCGTCAGCAGAGTTTTTCCCAAGGGGAAAAGCGTTGACATTTTGCTAGTCCTTGCCAGGTTGCTGCCGATGCAATGCAAATGGGCGTTCACAATACCCTTTCTACACCACAAAGAAAAAGCCCAATGTTACGACGAGGGTCACAAAAGTGTGCTTAGTTGGCAGCAATAGCCCGGTATATTAAGATAATGTGCGCAATAGGATATCTGCAAATTCTCAACGCATGCCACTTCTTATCAAAGAAGCATTACCATGATATTTAACGAAACCACAAATTATGACTTTATTTTACCTCGCAAGACTTGTCAGCCTCACTTAGAAACAAGAGCTGCAAACAATTGGGATCTGGCCCAAAGTGGTCAATCACCCTTTCAATAAATCCTTGCTTGTCTTTGCTGATTTTTTCACGGGGAACGCTCATCATACATAAACCGGACATGTAGACCTGTATGTTGCCACGACTATCGGACAATTTACTAACGTTGGAACACCACTCAGGCTTAAAAAAACTGAGTAGATAAATTATGACAAGTAGCAGCTATAGCTTTGCACTCAATACTTACTCAGAAGTCAGAAATATACCTTAGCGATTAAAACGTATTCCCACATGCTTGCATACACGTATTCTAACAAGCCACATAATTTTATACTGTGTCGAAAGAAGCTTGCATAAGCGCAGTTTGATTAAAACATTAACTAAGACACATTGGTCACACTCTGTCTCACACTAACAATGGATTTTTCAAACTTGTGAAAGCATTGCTACAGATTCACTCATGCTGCTTTTCACACAGTATAAAACTACGTGTCTTTCCGCTACCGCTGTCACTGTCTCGCTGCATTACCTGCCAAGATGCGCGTTCAAAGTCACATGCGGCAAAAAGCCTACTACCGTATCTTGAAGTGAAACTTAGAAGATTTGTTACGCAGTAAAGATCAACGATAGAACAATCCGCTCGCAAGTTTCGCAATCTGCCTCTGAAGGCAAAGTGCACATGAATGACCTACGAGCTCATCACTGCATGACACCAGAACAGTGAATCTGGCTCTTGTGCAGTGTGAATGTCATATCGGCAAATAAACTGTCAATGCAAGAATTACAGTAATCAAATAATCGGAATTAATGCCGACTTCGGGCTTTTTAGAAATTTTTGGGTCTTAGCCCCAATTTTCAGGGAGAGCGAATTCCCATTTTCTCCACTGCAGATGCCCATGGTACTCTAGAGTCTAGATCTATTTTATTGCTGTAAATGGTGCTGATCGCGAAAAAGCAGTAATCGATAAGAGGAGATTACAGTTGAAATAAAGATGAAAAACTTTACCAGATTTGAGCCCATTTTGTTTGCTATATAAGAACGGTACACATTTTACAATCTGGGCACAAGTTGATATACATTAGTCGCTGTATGAGGCTATAGTCGGTCTCATACTGCATTCACTGAGTTTGATTTCTCTTTGTGAGTGTGACAATAACGTGACTACGATTCCATGGCTAAATGGCAAGTAATAAACTCATTACCCATTACTGTTGGTTGGGCAAGTGGTTTCTTCTGCACCAACGAAGCGAAAAATTTACCTCGTTTATGGGCAAGTCTTCGTAAAGCATTTCTGACACGTTTGTCAAAAACTTTTTACGTAACTTGCGACAACAGTGTTTTGAACATTCAGTGCAACATATTGCATAAGATTTTTACCTGCCGTTGTAATTTTGACCCTATGTAAACTTTCCGGTTTTAACATTGTAAGCTTAATCTCTGTTTTTTGTTTAGGCAGCAACTTTACAGACACAGTAAAGATTTTTGTTACGTATCCTGCGGTCAAAAACTTTGCGGATGCAAGGAAGTATTGTCAAAACTGTGATGGTGCCATAGCAAAGTTCGACAGTGTAGAAGAGCGGAAAACTTTGGAATGCATTGCTGCGAAGACAATTTCAAGTAGTTTGGATGATGGTTCATGGATTGGTGAGTAACAAAAACCAGTTTTTGCCCACAGCATATTAAGCAATACTTTGAAAGTCCACTTATGAGGAATGAAAATGTTGTGATACAAAGTGACAAACTGCATGATGTGTGGAATCTTCGGCAGTAGTAAACTTTTTCTCTTTGTATTTTGAAAAGCACCACTAAACATTCAAAATCACTTTGGTTATTTTTGCTGTCCAGGAATATGAAGCATCATTTCGAGGGCTGTTCGAAACAGTAGGGACATCGTGCATTTTACAAACTTGCGTTGAAGAAGCAAACATTGATGTCACCCAGGAAGAAATGAAACTATCAATTTCTCTGCACAATTGTCACAAAAACACTAAAATTATGTTTTCTCATTAACCAGAATGGATTTATTCGATTATATGAAATCACGACTTCCCGAAAACATTTGTATTACTGTTCTACAGGTATTTGTAGTGGTAACATTTCATCAACCTTTGTCTTTTTCATGTCTGCAATTGTATGCATCATAGGCGGATTTTGAAGGCTCGCCTATAGACTCTAGTTCTAGACTCTAGACTAGTCTAGAACTCTAGAAGACACACCAGATTTTACAGGAAAGCGTGAGCAACAATTTTTTCCACGGCTGAAAAAACAACATACTTGCATGTTGTTTTGTTTTTCTATAAGCAACTGACCCCATCCAAATAGACGAAGGCAAGCTTTTTTGTAGAAATCAGGAAACTTACCCTGCGGGAAGTTCTCTACAAAGAATAGAATAGGGCAGGCAAACGTACTGTGAAAAATAAATGCAAGCAGATCACGCAGAATTTTTGTAGTACATCCACTGCTTCTCTAATGTTGGTGTTGTCTAAACCTAAACTTAAACTAGCTTTTAAAGAAAACTATATTTTGAGCATCTGCATACATTTTTTCGAAGTTGTGAACATTCTTTCAGCGCTTCTACCTTCTAACAGTTATCGCTTTGTCACATCGGGGTTACGTAGAGTGTTTGAAAAGAAGAGCTAAGCCAGGGTTGGGCAAGCACGGCCTACTTGAGTAGGCCTTGGGACAACTACGGCCAGCTAAAGGTTTTCATACGGCCCATCGTGATCAAATCATGAACTCACATTATTTGTAATCAAACAGATTATATTAGACGTGATGCTTTTGCCCACTCCAGACATTGTTTCGCCGTCTCACTCTCATTAAATCAACTTCCGTCATCAAAGGTAAACCGCTCTATAGACCTCATTTTCATCGTGGTATTCACGTTTATTTTATTGATTAGCATACCAGCTTTTAATTCATCAGCTTCTCATCTGACAAAAGTTGCCGAAAATCTTATGCTTGATCCTGTAATATGTAGTGGTGACATTAATTTCTATGAGAGAGAATTGATTAAAATTTCGATAGTGAGACTTTGTGAAAAATGCCGAGACCAGACCGAAACCATAATCTTCAACGCAAAAGACATGAAAGTGAGAGCAGTGATAAAAAATGGAAACCGTATCCACAACTGTGGAGTTGCTAACGTTAACGGAACCGGAACAGAAACGAACAGTCAATCAGTGAATACAGCCAACGTTCCAATATGTTGTTGTTCGTTGTGGTTTGGCGAAGTGGCATCGAATTTCCAACCATGACATGCACCTGCAAACAAAGAAAAATTCAGCATATTCACCGTTAGGAAGGGCAATGCTTTGAAAATATTTTTGCGTCCTTAGACAAATACGAATTTTCAAATGTCCTGTTTCGATGGTGTATGACCATGGAAATTTATTTCCAACAAAATTTCATTCATTTTCGGCAGTCAAAGTATTTTTTTTGTGTTGTTTTACAGAACATTTTAGTATAATGAAAGCATAACATGTTATAGATATGAATTTCATTTTCACAAGGTTGTGCTTCCTTAGTAGAACTCTCAAGTATTTGCTTTACTTAAGGCAAAACTTCTGCAAAGCAACTTATAGTCGTTCTGGCTATTTGACGAACTGCAAAAGCAGGCGACTTGCGCTAACCACTATTGTATAAACCGAAAAACATTTGTTGTAGACTAAGTTTTTTTACTAAAATCATGTACTGAGACTTTCGCTGGCTCTTAATATTTGTATATCGTAATTAAGCAAATAAGCAGTTGCTAAAAGTAGTTGACTATCTGGAAATCATGCCATTCGCGCTTTCTCAAAAAATAAAGGTTTTTGCAGACGTACGTCAGCCAAGTTAGAATTAAGTACCCACGCAGATGGCTCAACATACTAACTGAGGGTGGCATCAAAATGGACGGAGGTCAATTTATGCAGTGAAATAAAGAGAGCCGATGTGCACCCAAGCGTTGCACATAAGCTTGAATGCGATATTGCAAGTTTTTGAAGGATCTTCTTTTCGACAATAAACACAATTTTAATAGTTCAATAAAAAATGAAAGCTGGTGCTGACGAAGTGAAATACACGGTTATTATACACCTCAAAACTTCTGTAGTGGAGCAAGTCATAAAGTGTTCGATGTCCAGCAGTGCTACTCTAATAAGGGCACTCTAATAAGGGCTCAAAAGACCCAACTTGAAGCACAAAATTGGACGCAAATAAGATAAACAGAAAAGACACTCAACCGAATTCTTCGAGTAAAGTTTATGCTGCTAAAGTGTACGTTTTTTTCTTTACAATTTAAAATGCCCGGTAATAATTCTTTGATAAGCTCATGTTTAAACAACCCATGCTTAAACCTCTCGCTGCGTAGGTTTGAGATTGAGCATGTTCACGAACCTTTTATCGTATCCGTGCAACAAAGAAATAAATGCAACTTTGAGGTGGACTGATGGAACCTTTGTTAAAACATCTTCTAACTGGCACAAGTCCAGAAACCCCGGAGAGCCCAATGAGCCCACCCGGTGCACGAGGGCCCCAGATTTTGGATATGAAGTGAGTTGGTCAGCTTGCTCCTTGTGACTTGTTCATCGAGTGTGTTCCATATTTTCATCCGAGAAGAGATTTGAAATGGATAAAACGAAGACTGTTGTGATTAATATCAAGTTTTTTCAGTTTAAATGTGATTTTTAGTCGCTGTCATACTTTTGTTGTATTGATCAACTCATGGTAAGTTTTGTTTGAAAACATTATTCACAAATTCAACGCAGGCTCCTTTCAAAACGCTTTACAAAAGACGTGGTACTGAAAGCATCAATAACCTAACAAATTATTATCTAACAATCAACGAAACTTTGCGTTCTGAACAGAATGAAAGAAGTCCAAACGACTATACACGATTCGCTGCAAAGTGATAGTAGTAATTTAATCGTCAACTCAAACATATGGTATTAAACTCAGGCATGCCTGCTTCAAAACGGTGCTTCCTTCAAAAAAAGTCATAATGAGGTCTTTGTTTTTCGGGAAATTAAATATAGAAAACATCCTCAATTTTTGAACAAAAAAACAAAAGCTAGTAAAACTTATATATCAGGGATTTCGCGCTTTATCCTTGTGGAACGCAAGACCCCACCTGGTTTCGGGTCTCCCATATGAAGGCTAGGCTGGCGGATGACGTAGTTCTGACATCAGGCTTTACGTTTCCAAAATGATACTGCATTAGAATTGTTAAAGTGAAATTGAAGTTGCGGAAAAGTTTAATACCGTGTTTTTGAGTCTTTGCAATCGGTTGCAGAGCAATAGCGATGTGAGCGATATTCTTTTTCGGTGCTTGCTGATTGACTTGGTTAAGTTTACTTTTTTTTCAGGATTGCGTGGAAATGATACGACGTTTTCAATATAAATGGAATGATATAAAATGCACATCGCCAAACCACGTTTCCTGTTATTTTAATGGTAGGTAAATATGGATTTTCGCAAAGCGATCATTTGAATATACTCACATCTTTCTCATTTCTGAAAATATCTTTTGCAAGGGTCATGGTTGACTTACGTAAGACAAATGACTTTCATGAAAATTCTAATTCCGTTTGAATTATTTCATGCCAACAATTCATGAAATGTGATTTTTTGTCATTTTGGTTTTTATTAAGTTGCCTTTAAAGTACCGCACACTTTGCTGGTTCCATTCAGATCAGTATCTCTCGTGCTCTTGACCAGTGGTTCCACGCGTGTCAGCGACACCCGTAGAGAATGCTTTTTTCTTCATCCAGCAAGGAAAACTTCACAGTAGAAATTAGCAGTAAAACAAGATTTCGCAATTTGAAATCAAAGCTCAGACAGCTCTTGCCTGTGAAAAAGGCCGTACAAAACACCAATCGTCTTTTCTACTTTTTTGGGGGCATTTAAATTTATGCAAGGGTCCAGATATACAGAATAACACAACATTAACCACTCGCTAAAGTTTTATGAAATTGATAGGGTGATTTTAAGCAGGTATTTTTCTAAATTCTCTGTACTGTACGTTTTCATTCGGACTAGATATCTTTGTATGGGATGAATTGCACACCAATGTTTCAAAACGTCACCAGTACATTATGTTCACTTTACAAGAGTCGCTGTAAACCGAGTGATAATCCCAAAATGGAGTGAGGTTCGTGGATGGTGAACATAAACAAATTTTAAAAAACTAGTCAATGTTTTGTGAAAACTTTGTTAACTACGAAGAGAAGAAAAATTTAATTTATTAACAGTAGGCTTCAATCCAAAGATTTTCACAAATGTTTTTGTAGAGATCTTTCAACCAAATGCAAAACTAAGCGTAAAATAACTGGCATCTACAAGAAAACAAAAAATTACTTGCTGTTAGTATCTGCATGAGTCAGGCAGTTTTTCTGAAGTTGGCAAAAAAATGACAGAAAACGTTTTCACAAAACAAGTCCCAACATGTCATAGCAGTAGGAAACATTTGTTTACTTCACCTGGACAACCGTGTGTTGGTTAAATTAACGTTAACTTAGCTGTTGTGGCTTAGCTACCGCCCGGAGTAACAATGCTATATCGCGAAATAGTCATGTTGCACATATAGGATATAAGGTAAGTTAGGCTTTCATCTGACTTTTTTCTTTGTGATCATTTCAATTCGAAGTTCTTGTACATTTACTCATAGACACAAACTGAGACAAACTCTGAGCAGATTCACAGCTGCCACTAATCTCTGTTGATATAGGCTAAATATGCAGAAGCTAACTTCGTTTCTGCGTTGGTCACTTCGTGCACAGTGGCGTAGCCAGCCCAAAATTTTGGGGGACCAAAAAATTGAGGGTGGGCCAAAATGTTTGATTTTATGCGAGCAACAATATTTTGTTTGGGATACCGCCTCTCAAAGCACAAAATGACTAGAAATGCTAAAAATTTTGGGAGACTTGGCCCCCTAGGCCCCGCCTCTGGCTACGCTAATGTTCGTGCAAGGGCGTCTCCCAAAAACTTTTGAAAGCTGTCAGCAAACTTAAAGCAGTATCGTTTGTTTCGAAATCCTCAATAATGGACACTATGTGAATTAGGTAGTTATCTGCTGTGCAAATCAGCAATCGTGCGAATACCTTCAGCAGACAACCGCTTAATCCAGAGGTGGGTAACCAATGTGCTATCACGGGCCGCATGAATTGTGGAGTATGGATGGCGGGCTGCAAAAATGATTAATTTTATCTTAAAATTCTGCCTGTATGTTCCTACAGAAAATAAGGAGAGAAAACAGTGAGGAGCGGGAAACACTTCTCCTGACTTACTTTCTAGTATCTGCTTGTCATGGAATTTGGTTTTAAATTTATGTTGTGCTCTACCTTGAATAACAAAAAGTCTGATTCGGCTCCCCACCCTGGTTTAAGTAAATGGCATTTTAAAAAGCTAAGATCCAACCGCGTATTTTAAAAGAGACACTTAAAGTTACGAGGTCGCTAAGCATTTTGTAAAGTCGTTGCTCAACCGTCGAGAGTGTAATGTCTCTACAATGCTCTACTACTGGTGAAGAAATTGTTGCCGAAACGTGCTGAACTGGAAGGACTGACATAAGGAACACACTGCGGGTGCCATTGACTACCATAATACCTGCAGGTCGGAGCATCTCATTGCTGCAAACCAAGCCCAGATCTCTCACTGAAACAATGCCGTGATGACTTACGAGTCGTAATAAATTTGCACGTGCCAAACATTCATTTTCATGAGGGCCGGTCCGCAAAATAATGCCAGGCTGTAACCCCTGCGCAGTCCGAAAAAGTTTTGCCGACCCCTGCTGTATTGTATATATATATATATATATAGCTGAAAGACTGACAGCCCATTTCAAAGTTCATTGAACGATTCGTCAGACGTTCAGAAATCTATCTATATAGTTCAAAAGATTGGTGGAAGCTCAACGTTTTGAGGGTGCGTACGCATTATTATTGGTCGTAAATTATTTTCAGGTCAGCGTAATGTAATCTGTTGTTTTGTGGCAAGCGATTAAATCATTGGTAATAAAGAGTCCAATTGTCGTACTGACAGTTGTGTTGTTTCACTTTAATAATTTTTAAACAATTTTGTGTAAGAACACTGTGATCGATCTCCTCATTCGTGACTATCTTGATTTACTAAATTAGCCACATAAGTGGATTTTATCGATATTTTTGTAAATCACACAATGTATTGTTTGGAATCTATATGAATTAAATCAAAACATCTGTTTTAAATTCTCTGTTTTAACTTTCGAGACCTTGATATTTGATACGGGCTTCGTTTTTGAATACCACAAAAGTTCACTTCGGCATTCAGAAACAAAGCAATGTACAAGAGGATGTGAGCCTTTCGTTAGATCGAACTCACATCCGAATATTGGCAAGTTGTTCATGGCCATCAGTTGATCTATTTCTTCGTTTCTTCTCGGCGCGTATTTGCGCCATTCAATTGCTCACAGGACTGAAGGTAGCAGACTTCACAAAAGCACAGTGGAGCTATTCTTGTGATTGTTTTTCCAAACGCTTTCGCTTGGCCATTTAACCAACAGGCAATTTATTTTCGAAATTCATAATCAACTTAGCAATTCAGTTTTTCAAACTTCCTGATTAATTGAAGCTCCATTTACCAGCAATGGAGCCAGTATCTTCAAGGAACTTTTGCCAAAGCGTTAGATATACGAAATGGTTAGGATATTTAGTGTCCAAGTTGTGGAATTAGCAAGAACAATCAGGCAAATGGAAACACTGTCTATATTTCGAATGTTTGACCCATGTGCCGAAGACGCGCTACAGCCGTGACCAAACTAAACACAAATACAAATTTAGAATCGTTTAATGCAAATTTAAATCCAATAAGAAACCGTACCACAAAATGCTCCTAAAAGCGCTACGAGCTCAGACACGATCAAAAACTGTTTGAAGCTGCTACATCTTAATCCTTAGTCACGGGATATACATTAATAGGGTGGTCTTTTCACAATAAACACTAACATTCTCGTCGCTAACAAGATGCTCGTTTGTCATTCTTGACAAAAGAGTGCAGTTTTGAATCGAAAGTCGTAAATTTGCATTGCCCATTGCCTGCACCTCCAGCTAGTATTGTTTTCCTTTGCCGGGTACGTTGTAACCGTAGTGATGTACACGCAGCCAAAGACGTATCAAAGTGATAACCTGGTGCGTTGGTTTTCAAGCAAGGTGCCGTATAATTTGACAGAGGTGTGTAACGAAATCCAAGAATAGCAAATTTAACTAAAACATTTTTATCGTTATTATCAAATGTTATAAGTAGGGCAAGTTTTTGCAACTTTTGCAACTTTTTTTTACAGCTTCCAACAGCTGCTTAAATGCTCAAAATATCTGTGTTTCAATGTTTTGAGCTGTTTCCAGGAATTTTATATTGCAACTTTTTGCAAATTTTTCGATTTTTGCGTGCAACTTTTTACTGCAATTTTTATCAAGTATTGCGCAAAATGTAAAAGCGTAAATAAAAAAAATGCTACAAAACTATTTCAGTTTAGTTCTATTCTCTTTGATTGCATGAAAAAGAGCTATATGGCGGAATAGCTGGTCTCGATGTTATCTATGACGAAACAGTTGGTTTGCAAGCTAGAAATTTTACAACCCCAGCCATGTACAACAGTGCCCGAACTCAATTAGAGGTGGAAGTGCGGAAAATCTTGGCTTTTGGCCAAGTCTGCGC
>Ga0210059_1008492_pt1 | contig 16203 bp, 11 predicted proteins | sample Ectturendosymbi2_FD_188042 | JGI IMG/M metagenome (GOLD analysis project Ga0210059, IMG submission 188042) | Ecteinascidia turbinata endosymbiont from Florida, USA - Sample 2 (SPAdes) (version 2) | ecosystem: Host-associated > Tunicates > Ascidians > Unclassified | place: Key West, Florida...
ACTGCCAGAGAAGAACCACTTACGCCTTTTTCTAGCTGCTTTATAATCTCAAGTTTTGTCTCAATAGTCAGCACATTTCTTTTTCTTTTCATTGAAGACATATTGCAGTGACTAAAGTGGTTGCAAACTTCAAATACTGTAAATACAGCACGCCGTGCCCGCGTCAATTGCTTTTGGTTTTTGGACGCATTTTTTCTCTAACGCTTTATGACGTTCTAATGCTTCTTGTCAGGTTCTAATTTCTTTTGTTAAAGTCGTGTTCGGATAATAAGCGTTTCGGATAATAGGCGTTCGGATAATCGGAGTTCTACTGTATTTGTCAGAACCGTAGGAGGTAGATGGCAGTGAAGCAGTCACTCTCTCGCAGATAAAAAGTATGTTTAGATATGGGCAAAAAGAGAAAAAAATCAGAAAATTTATTTGAGATTATACAAAATGATCCAACACAAATTCGTGCTCCACGTTGGACATCAGTTGTATTTTTTGTGATTTCTGTCAAGTTGAAAATATTTGAGTAAGGTACAGAGGTGGTTTACAGTGCGCTGGAGAAGAATGGGTAGTGATGTGTGTTGATGTCATTCATCATCAATTTCGATCAAAATCCTGGGAAACGTTGGGAAAAAGTTGTGGATTAATCGAAAAACAGAAAACTGGGCAAAAATGAAAAGTTAGGCAATTGTTTGCTCTTCAAATGGTTTGGTTGCCGTTCGACTATGGCTTTTAAGGAACCTGGAGACATGTTCCGTTGTTTCAAACCAGGAGTGGGAACCTATTTACTATCACGGGCCGGATAAATTGCGGATTATCGCTGGCGGGCCGGAAATAACACTTGATTTTATCCTTAAATTCTACCTCTATCTTATTACGAGGGATAGAGGCTTCTTATGGCACACTACCTTAAGGGATAGAGACTTTTGGCTTACTGTCTAACTACCTGCTTATCATGGAGTTTCGTTTCGACGCGATCTTGTACTCTATATTGGGTAACGAAAATTCTGATGCTTGCCATATCAAATGTTCACACGGGTTGCATTTGCCCCACGGGCCGCAGGTTCCCCAACCCTGTTTTAAACCATGCCAACTACTCCGATATTTCGGGCAATAACCTCTTTGTTTGGTCCCATTTAATCCTTGCAACTACTGTTCGAGCCTTTCAAGCTCTGCATTATCAGGTCCTATGATTGGTCTAGTCTGTTCAGTGTTAAGACATATATGACAAATCATTTTTATCTGGCATTTTTCGGCTACTTAACGTCTGGCTGCCATCTTCGTAGCTAATGACCTGGTAGAAGTTGAAAAATCACCTATTGGTACGTAGCGCTCAATCTTTAGCAAATATTTAGCGCCGTGTTTGCAAGCAGGTAGGTATTTAATTTTGTAAAGTATGACTCAGGCTTTCTGGTGCTCGCGTCATTACTTGTACAGTGCAAGGTTACCTTGCGAAACGAACATCCTATAAAAGAATTGATCAGCATAGGAGTTTGCAGAGCAGATTATCTTCGGCTAAAAATTAGTTCAAGGTTATATGTTTTTTTGTCGTTACAGTTACGAACTTGATTGTTGTTATCAATGTATTGTTCTATATAGTAGATTTTACAGCTTGAATTTGTACGTAGCGCAAAGCGATTGTACGCGGTTTAAATAAAACGGATTAGCGATGGTCTTTTTTAACAAGAGACGCCAAGTAGGACTGGGTAGTCGAATTAAAACAAACCTTACAATACTTGTTAAAATAAATGCCTCTTATCAATGAGCGTTTTCTAGAATGAGTCGCAAGAAATCTGTTAAACATCACATACATAGTTTTTTTTTATTTCGTTCTGAAAAAGTCACTGATTTTTTGTTTTCAAGTTCTAAAAACGAATCATTTAAATACTTAGATTATTCAAAAACGTTTTGCCAAAATCACTTCCAATACGACCGACTTTTTTTCTTATTGTTAAAATCCCAAAAACTTGTTCATCACTAGCAACACATCAACTGTATTTTTTCTTTGTGCAGTTTACACAGCTGAAGATATGTCCCAAAAGGTGAAAATGTCATGACGGAAACGTGGTGGGCAACCGGAAGAATACGCAACCAGGTTTAGAAGTCACTATCGTTTACCGTGGGACGAAGAGACTGCATTATTCTACACTGACTTTACTGCTGATATTGTTGTTCCTCTGTTTTAAGAAAAGCATTTAACATACGCAGATGTCAACAATATATGTTTCGTATTTGATCGAGCAGGAAAGCCAACTTGATAGTTGCATGTGAACTGTAGCAGCTTGTTCTTAAGTTTCGTGAAAGTCCATTATTTTTTTGAACACTGATATCTTTGCAGCCACATTTTTGCACTTACGAAAAGTTCGGAGCTCACTACATTTTAGCCATCCACATGTGAAGAAGTACGGATGGCCAATTACCATTGCTCAACGATACTGTGACAAAGAGATTTCCTGTTCAATCTGGCAAGCTTTTGTCTCTTGTGAAACTCTACTGTTTTGCAGATGATTTCAATTTCTTTTGTTCAGCCTACCTTGGGTAAATAGCTTACAGAATAAGGACGGCAGTTTTGCTTTTGGCGTATACCTAAAACCTGCACGCACCAACAACAAAAACGTTTGTTCCGTGTACATCGTTTGCGTTCTTTCGTAATTTCCCCTTGGCTGAAAAGCGTTTTCTCCAGTGGAATTTTTTCTATTATGAAACATGCAACGCATAGATAGCTTTACCAAAACCCTGTCCGTGGGGTCAAATTGCTGTTCCACGTCGTAAAGTGAAAAAATATCGGAGGTTTCTCTAAATGATAACCCTCGTTGCTTGCTTCATAACGCGTCTTGTCTTCGCAGTAAGAGGCAAGCCGCACTTTCCTTGCCGGATAAAACTTCTTACCGCAGTGATGCTCTGTGCTGCCAAAGTCTGTAATTAATGACCCAACAGCATTTTTTCGAGCATGCAATGTTCTTACACCGAAGTCAAAAAAGTCTGACATCCATAGACCAAAAAGATGTAAAAATACTTGAAGTAAACCAAGTTCAACCTTGTTGCAATTACTGTAGTTGCTTTTCATGAACATTACCACTCAACCACAAAGCATTAAGATTTGAACTTGACAAATCATCTTCTAGTGCGCGACTTTCTGCGTGGTAATGACTTAGTGTATTTTTTTCTGCGTTGTGGTGTGCTTTAACGTCAGCGAATTGAAAGAATGGCATTAAGGGCTTAAATATTTGCAATTAAATTCTGGAAATTCTTCGATCGAAACGAAATGCGATTTTAATTGCAAGCACACCTTTTCCAATGTTTTTTTTCTAATGCGCAGTTTTCGTAATAAGACTATGTGGGTACGGTTTTTTACTATATGCATTCGGCTCGGAAAGTTAAAGCAAGAAAAGCTCAATTTTCATTCCTTTTGAGGCTTAAGATACAAACGAATTTTCTTAAAAATAGAACCTGCTTTCCATACAGCTTGTTAGTAAAATGCAACCTGAAGCACTGAAGTATTTCTGCATGTCGTTTCAAACGCAGCTCGGTAACCTTTTGCGTCTCAGAGGCAACACTTATGGTGCTTGGCATTCTCGTTCAGGCTTTTTCATTGCAAACACGTTGCTACGGTATTCGCGGGGTTTGCATTCGAAAGCAAGCAGGACATCGCTTTGCAAATTTTTTGGGTTCGAGAACCAAATCGCTGCAAGTCTGACCGCACATGGGCTGTACATTTTCTTGCCGCACAGACGAACCGTCATTACTGACTGTTTCTTGAAGTGATGATACCCCAAACTAATTTCTCATTGCCGGTCAGAAATGTAATAATGATTTTCACTGACCAACTGTCTTTCAAAAGGAGGTGTGTGAAAGTCTCGCTCCGAACAACAAAATATTATGGAATAGAGCTTTGCAGTCAAATAACGGAGTTTGCTGCAATCATAGACCTCTCAGCAGTCTCTAGGCAATATAGCATAGCAAGTATGCACTTCATCGGAGTCGCATGGATTTTGCTTTTAGTTCGCAGCGGAAAGCGGTGACCGAGTTTGCTCAAAATGGACCCAAGCTACACAACGTGTTGATCCAAAGCAAACACAGCTCCTGGTCTGGTTCGTCGTAAGTTGTCGCGTTGGAGTGCTCGACGCATTTAAGCAGAGTTTCGTTCATGCATAGGTCGTGTGTTATACGAAAAATTAAAAAATTCAACTGCATATCAAGTTGCAGGCATGTGATGTGAAGGTGTGCTGTTAAATCGCGTGTGCTGACGGGCGAGTGCAGTCTCCTTATCAGCGATTCATTGTATATGATAAGCCGACGTTTGTGGCGTGTACAGTACTTCGCAACCTTGCTTCTGTTGCAGAATATGATGAATTAATATGGCTTTCCTCGTTGATATCACGTTCGACTTCCGTGGGTATCACATCAGAAAATTCTTGGGAGAACCATAGGTTCGGCCCACTCTACTTTTTTTGCTCTTTTTGTTGAAAGACAACGATTTTCAGCTTGGTATGTTTTACTCGCGCTCGTAAGTCGAAACCAGTATTCTGTCGTTCATGCACTCCAGCGGTCTGTTTTGTCAGTTTGCCTCGATGTGCGTAAAATGCTGCGTTTTATCGTCATTAGTGGGAGCCGCGTCATTGTTTTTTTACTCATATCCTGTTATTTTTAGCAGCTCTTTTATAGTTGTGTTTGCGTTTTGCCGTTTGATTTTGTCAGTGAAATTCTCACAAGCTCAGCTCTGACATTCCGTGGTAATTAGTGACTGTACTTGCTACCATTTCTCTGGTCGCGACGTCACGAGTTATTATGCTGATAACCGAATGCTTTATCGTGCTGTGTTTGTGTCGGCGTGATTAAAATTCCTGCACTTCAGCTTGAATTTTGATTGTTTTCGCAAATGTCAGCGTGTGCGTCAATATAATAAGATGCAAGTTCATGTTGTAGCTGGGAGCTCTAATAACACTGTCACCATCATTGCGTTATGCCAAAGGTATAGTTGTAGTGGATGTGCTTTCAACTTTTTTCTGCTGATGGCCCATTCAATTAGGAAAGATATTGGTGGTGGCCCAAAGCTGATAATCATCTACTAGATTTAACACTTTTATGACTTTAGCTTAGCATTTTCTGCTATGTTGTTACAATGCTATGTCATAGCGATTCTCGTAAATACAGCTTCAGCTAGCATTGCTCACTAGGTGTTATGTCACAAACGTAACATTCAGGTCCAACATTGTTATGTCACAAACGTAACATTCAGGTCCAACATTGTTATGTCACAAACGTAACATTCAGGTCGAACATGCTGTTTGTCTATCCCAGTTGATCATAATGACATACCTGTATTTATTTAGGTCTTATAATGCTTTCATCCTAATTTATGCCAAGCTCATGGCCTACCACTGACAGGGCCTATGAGAGGGGGTACAAAAGTTACATCGGGTCCGGGAGTATGAAAATACGGGCCTACACATGCTATGTTTTAATGCACTCAAGTCCAAAATTACTAGTGTAAGCCAATATCCAGTTTAACAATCTACCATTTCTAAATCTTAGTGCGGTAGCTGTTTGTCTATATCCTGTTTAATATGCAAACAATCTATACAAGTTTCGACGAGAGCCTCAGAAGTTAAGGGGACCGGTATCAGTCTTCGTGCACTACTTGGTAAAAATTCTCTCAGCGACTTTAACCACTGGACCATGTCCCACCGATTGAAAACCACTGATGTATTGTGAACCTAGTTTATCAAAAAAGACAGCTGCAGGCAAAACAGCTGACAATTTCTTATTGGGCATGTTGCAAAAATGCCAACAAAGGCACATTTATTACAGTGTGATATCAAAACTAAGAGACCGTTGCCTGCTGCTCTCTCAAACACACGGGGAGCGACTTTCCTCCGCCAGTACGCCATTCCCCAATAATATGAAAGCGGCACCATTTCGAAAGCTGATACAGTTCTTTAAATGAATAAATTTTGATTTTTTCTGTGCGAGCGTTGTGTAGATTACATCTTGCACAACAACTTGTTTCCAATGATGCGTTTTTTGACAAGAGAGTGTATTTTCACAACAGTCTGCTGTTCGACGGATTAGTTGCAAGGTGTTTCAAACTATTCCAGCGTACAGACTCCTATCCAAAATCATTTGTACATGCGTTGTAGTGAGTGGTGATGTGGTTCCAATGATGTTTGTAAAGTACGCTACAATGTGTTACCTACAGATGTAAGTCTACCAAAAAAATTTAAATCCACCGAAAAAAGTTCGACGATTTGGAGAAAATCTATTTTTAACAAAGTGCTAAAACGTGATTCACTTCGTCATTGGAAAGAAGACCATAGCCAGTTTTATACCGCATTTCTACTTTACAGAATTTAACTATACGTGGGAACATGTCTTGACAGCATTTTTGTGAGGAAACGCAAGTTAGCCTACTTTGCCTGTTTATTTTATTAAATTATCAAAGATTTTTGGTTTCTTGCTGACTCTGGTTCATTTTACCTGGTCCTTACCGGTTCGGACCGTATCAGCAACCGTTTTATGCTGAGTAATGCATGGTTATTTCGAAACAGTTTTACATGCGCCACCAAGTTTGTTAAATCACTGAACCTTCATCACAATGATTTATACGTAAACCTGCAATTTGATGGTAAACACCCTTGGAATTTTGCTGCATTTCAGAACCGCATGAAATTATTTGTCAAAATGTCTTAACTAATGACCAAAATGCCGTTTTGATTGATTGACCTAGTGGTTTCAAATTGATTCTTACAAAACGTGCAAGATAAAAATGCCTCCGAAAAAAACAACAAATGAACAGGGTGAGACTAACCATGCAGGAAAAGCTTTCAGGTCCCGTCGAAATGTTTTAAGTTTGCAACCAAAGGTGCACGACATCTGTTTACTGTTCAGCTGTATGGGCCTACGCATCAGCTAGTGTTTGCGCAAGGAAAACCCAACACCGGATATCCCGGAAAGAGGTAAGGCGCACGTGCATAACTGACGTATTTGAGTACAGATTAAACAAGCGTTAGAAGTAGATGGATAGCTTACCTGAAGACAATGACTGAAAATAATCGAGCTGGCGAAGAGATATAAAAGTATCCGGAAAAGACAGTTATGGCACCCTTCCAGCAGCGGAAACAAAAAAATTTGGTGTGAAGACAGTGATCAGAAATTTTCACACCCCATTCGGTTGCGCGAGTTAGTTATAGAGGTTCTTCGAATTCGACACATTTTTCACCTTGACATTATAAGGTACATTAGGAATATATTTTTGTGCGACTTTCATCACAACACTTTTCCGATACCGTGATTCAGTTTACACTAGGACTTTATTCCAGAAAACATGACCCGTGTTTGTCTTACCCCTTCGCTGCCCATTGTACTAGTATTACTTTAAACTACGGAATAATGGAACGATTGCAAAGTTGTATCAAAAGCCATTCATTTCAATGAAATCACGTTGAATGTTTCAAATTCAGTTGTTTAACCTGTTCTTTTACATCCAAAATCCTATTAGTCTTGTTCTGATAAGGGCAAAATAGATCCAGCACACCTACTTCCTATTGGTAGAGTTCATGCCAGGAAAGTACAGAAAAACTGTACTTTTCATGTGTTTGGATGAACACATTTTGTCTCACACTATGTTGCATATATGTCCTCAGCTAGGTGTGAGGTTTCTTGCTGAAAGCAACAGTTGGAAGGTGAACGGAACGCCGAACATCAGAACTGTGAGGCAGATGCTAGAGTACTGGGATAGGTGGCTTCTGACAATGTTCTTGCATAGCCTAGCGTACTTTTTTCAGCTGGGTTAAGAATAATTTAAGAACCAAAATGTAAGTACCAAATTTTCTATTTTCAAGTCTATGGCTACGTGGTAGAGGAAAATAGAACATACCAACAGGTACAGAAAATTAGTAGGGAAAACGTTTGTCGCAAAACGTTTTTCGGGCAAATTTGTGGAAGTTCGGGCAAAATATCCTTTGCACACTCCAAAAATTTCCGTTATCTTCCTTCACAGACGAAACATGACTACTAACGGTTGCTCAAGAAGTAATAATAGTTATTTACTGACCAATTATCGTTCAAAGGGAGGCTTCAGTCTGTAAAAATCTCGCTTCGAGCAACGATATCTGATGCAATAGAGCTTTGCAGTCTGTTAACGGAGATTGTTACAACTATTCTTTAGCAGTCTTAGGCAATATAGCAAAGATGTACTTCATCGAAATCACATGGACTTTGCTTTTAGTTCGCAGCGGTAAGTGGTGATGAGATCACCGAGTTTACTAGAAAATCGTTCCAATTTACACAACGCCTTGTTCCAAAGTAAACAAAACAGCTGCTGGGCTGGTTCGGCAAGCGTACTGAACAAGAGCCATCGTTTACTAAGTAAACGGTTGAAGGCTGTGGCAACACGTTTGAGCTCTCGCCCCACACCATCAAATTGCAGTAGCAAAAGCACTGTACGCATATCTCGAGGGGCTCCACGCTCTCGCAATGTAATAGGTAATCAGCCTCAGCAAAAAGGCAGCTTCGGCTTCAAACATTGGACGCCAAACGTCATGAATCACTAGGAATTCTTATCACGAGTTTTATTTCAACCAGATAAATTGAAATGATTGTGAACTGGTTTAACATTTGATGAAAACCTCTTTTTGTTCGATTACAACAAGCTGTGTTAAACTTCGTGGTTGAATTTACAAAGTCGATGTGTAATTTGATTGTTTTTCAAGTCTTTCTAAGTGGCACTAGCAGTTTTCACCGCTAAAATGTGTGCATTAAATCAAGTTCTTTGACAAACAGATCTTAGAGCCGCTGGCGATGCAATTGCTGAGGTGCAAGTTTTTAGAGGGTTTGATGGACTCTGTAGCGTTTCGAGTTCCAAAATTATGGCCAAACTTCCGGAAATTAATTAGATAAATCCCCCAACTTCGTCTGGAACTTCCTGAAATATTTGGAATTTGTTTGGCATAACTTTGGAACCAGAAACGCTAGAACAACAATCAAGGGCTCTAAAGACTCGTATTATAGCTTAGAATCCAATAAAACTTTGAGCCACGAAATCGGCTCATTGGATAGGCGATGACATCATAAAAAACGCAAAACGTATCCAACTCATGACGTCATCGACCAAAAACCCCAAACCCAAAATTTACAAACATTTTTAAACAATGTCTACAACACTTCACGAGTCTTTTGAGCGTTTGAACAGCTCTCTAGCTCAATCTGCTGCCAAGTTATGGCTGGCTGCAGTTTGCCCTGAGAAGGCAAATTATACCTTTCGTGAAATTTTTTAATTTTTGTCAAAAACTGGTTTTTGAGCCATATTCATGGCTCCAGATAAGCTAGAAAAATCAATCAAGGGCTCTAAACTACGGATCGTAACCTAGTTTCCAAAAAAATTGAGCTAAAAATTTCTCGTTGGGTTGGCGCCCAGGGCCGGGTAAACTTATCCAAAAAGGCCAAAACATGCCCTCATTGTGACGTCACCCACGAAAAAACCCAAAATCGAAAATGACAAAAATATTTTAAAATCTGAACTAGAAGACTTTCCGAATCCGTAGAGGGTTTGAACAACTCTCTAGCTCTATCGGTCGGCATGTTATGACTGGACAAAGTTACAGCCACTACTGTGGCTTTGCGGTCCTTAAAGGGTTTTAATAGTTTATAGGGAACCGAAGATCTGGCAAGAAATTTCACCAGATATCAAATCAAAACCTTTCCTTCTGTTCTAATTTAATTAGAAACTATACAAACACATGATGCCTGCCAGGAACGCTGGAACAGGGATGCATGATGGGGCCCACCTAACCTTTGAAAGGGGCGGGAAACGGGGCCACAGGTGCCCTTACATCACATTATAACAAGTAATTTCATGATTTATGAAGATCGACTTGAAACAAATTTATAATTTATTGCAGCTATTCGCGCACATATAAAATTCAGAATGGTTTTCTGTAATTTCTGTATTTAGTTTTGAGGCCAACATTGTTGCTGAACGTGTAATGCGAATAGAATTAATATTATGGGTGCGTTTTTACACTGAGCTCAAAGAGTTTTAAACTCGTGGTACGTCAAAACCACGGGCATCGGTAGGTGGGTCAAAACGGGCATTTGCTCATCATTACAACGTAGGTATAAGAACCAAAATTTTCTAGAAAACTTGACGTCAGCAGCTCAATTCCGAGTAATTGATTTCTTTCTTGCAATGACAGTTTATTTGCCGATATGACACTCACACTGCACAAGAGCTAGGTTCACTGTTCTGGCGTCATGCAGTGGTGAGCTTACGGTTCACTCATGTCCGCTCCTTTCCCTGCAGAGCCAGGTTACCAAACTTGCGAGCGGATTTTTTTACTGTTGGTCTTCGTTGTGTAACAATTTCATGGCAACAAATTTTCTAATGTTCACTTCAAGTTACGATATTAGGCGTTTTGCCGCATGTGCCTGTTGAAGCAGACATCTTGGTAGGTAATGCAGTGAGAGAGTTACTGCTGATAGTGGTAAGCAGGGACGCCGGAGAACGGAGGCATTGCCCCCTGACTTTTCAAAAGGGAGTGGAGGTGTCTTTTTCGCAACAGCATCATAGGCAATTTTATGGTTTATCAAGATTGAATTCAAACAAAATTTTCTGTAGTGTTTTTGTTATTTTTGAGGTCAACACTGTTGCTGAACAGTAGCAAGCATTGGTAACAATTTTTGTTTCATAAGTTTCCATTGCCCTCAACTTTTTTACTTACCCCTCTGCCCTACTGATGTTCTGGCGTCCCTGATGTCTGCAATCTATGGATGTACAGTACAGTGATGTTATCCAGCAAACGTTTGTTTGAACTTTATCTGCAAGCGTATCGTATCCATTATTTCAACGTTCTTGTCTAAGTTCGCATTATGCTCTTGTTAGTCTTGCTCATCTTTTGGATTCTACTAGCGTGATCGAGTAAGGTTAAAGCTATCTTCTGTTCTTTGTTTTCGCTTCTGCTGATTTGCGCAGGGCTATAGTGAGCTTGTTCGCTTAGCGTGTTTGACAACAAGTGATTGTGTGGTGGCAGATGGGACAACCGGAGTGTTTTTTCGCCGCTTCCCGCCCTCACTGCTGTGTCTGCATTGAGAAGTTTACTAGCGTGGCCAAAAATAAAATGTTGTTGTTATCAACGATTCATTGCACATGACAAGCCGACGTTTGTGGCATGCAATTTGCAACCTTGATGCAGCTGTAGAATACGATGATCTGATACGGATTTCCTTGTTGACATCACGTTTGACATTGAATTCCGTCGATATCAAATCAGAAAATACTTGAGAGAGCCAGTGGTGTGTTTAAGAGGAGGCGAGCGAACCACTTGCCTCGGGATCCCTCTTTTAGTGTGCCCCCTCGTGGTGTTTCGCGCGTAACATTTCCTCATTTTTGATGAAAAACTTATTGTGCACTCATATAGTATACTCCGAAGCAGATCATAAGTACTCTGCTTTCAAAGGTGCCACCAACAGCCACTGTAATGCATAGCCTAAGTATTCTGCTTTTCAAAGAGCCCTCAACAACAACTGTAATGTGCAACTACTCTGTTTTCAAAAGGGTCCCCAATATCAACTATACTACATAAGTGCTTTGCTTAAAGGGGCCCCTAATAACAATTGCAATGTGTAAGTACTCTGCTTTTAAAGGGCCCCCAGTAGCAACTGTACTGGGTAAGTACTCTGCTTTCAAAAGAGCCCCTAGCTGCAATGTGTAAGTAGGATGCCTTCAAAGTGGCCCTCAATAGCAACTGTAATATGTAAGTAGCATACTCTGCATTCAACAGGGCTCCCAACAGCAACTGTAATGTGTAAGTAATATGTTTTCAAAGGGACCCCCAACAGCAAATATAAAACTAGAGAAGTGGGGACGATGCCAGTTTGCTCTCGCTAAAATTTTATGTGTTGCTAGCTTTGCCTTCACAAATTTCAGTGTTTTTAAAGTTGTGTATCATGAATACCGTTTTGCAAAGACTAAGCTTCCTAGCAAATTTTGAGGGGAACAAACTTTGTGTGATATGCATGTAATTGTGCATATCACACAAATATAATATTATTGTTTGCGTTTCCACGAATCACCATGTTCACACTCAACCGTAGTACGACCTTTTTGTAAAATTGGCAACATGGGAGGCAAATTATGGAACTGATATATCTTGGGAAACACGGCCCAAGTGAACCCTTGGCAACCTCATGGTGACAATGTCCATTTTTCTTATTTATTCCCCGGCTTTATGTTGGGGATTTTCAACAGTAATGTAAACACGACATTTGTACAACTTCATTATTTTTTATCACAAAATATGGGGGGACAAAATGCATCGTGTCCTGTCTTGTCCAAATGTGGGGCATGTCCTTCCCGGCCCCCACTGAAATTCGGTCCCTGACTTTTTGCATTTTCTGTTATGTCAGTCATGCTGTAGTCTCAGGAATGTGTCCTCAGGTGGACCGCACATCCCCTTCCTAGGTTTGATCAAAAAGTCTTACCACGATTGGCTGAGTACACTGACGTCATCAGAGGGTCTCTTTTTCAGCCTTGCCTCGGGCCCCAACCCTGAGTCCACCACTGCCGAGAGCCATAGGATCGGCCCAATCTACTTATTTTACTCTTTTTGTTAAAAGACTGCGATTTTCAATTGAAAAAGTCTCTGATTCTGCTAGCGTTGTTTTAAAAAAATGAGAAAAAAAACGTGCGAAGGCCACAGACAAGCTTGGTATCTTTTACTCCCGCTCGTAAGTCCAAATTGGTAACCCGCTGTTCATACAATCCAGCCGGCTGCTTTGTCAGTATGCCTCGATGTTGAGTAAAAATGCAGCGATTCATCGTCATTAGTGGGAGCCACGTCATTGTTTTTTTGCTCATATCCTGTCATTTTTTGGCAACTGTTTTGTAGCTGTGTTTACGTTTCCCCGTTTTTTCTCAGTGGAATTCTCACACACTCTGACATTCCGTGGTAATTAATGACTGCTCTTTCTACCGTATCTCCGGTCGCAACGTCATACTTTATCATGCTGATAACCATGGGCGCAATTTTGTTGTAAAATGTGAAGGGGAGAGCTTGGTGTGAAAAAATATAGTCACCAGGTCGATGCAGAAGTGAAGTTTTATAAATACAGATTCCCAATATTGTTTTTCAGAGGTGTTTTGAAAGCAACACTGATCACGCTTTGCTTTATCCTTACAGATGATTTTCAAATTAATATGCTTAAATTTATTACTGCACCCGGAAACATGTACTATATTTCAGCAAGATGATCAGCATTCCAAACTTTGACAAACGTACAGCGTGATCACGTAGAAAAGTAACGAACTTGGCAATACGTAATGTCAGGACCGAGTTTGCTAGCAAACTTTGCGGGGCACAAACCTTTATTGTTTGCGTTTTGATGGCGTCACCATGTTCACTCAACCGTAATACGACCTTTTTGTAAAATTGACAAAATATGGGGAAATTATGGAAATGATGTATTTTGGGGACCGTGGCCCAAGTGCTCCTTGGCTATGCCCATAGTGGCGGTAGGCTATAGCAACTGTTACTGTACAATGGTGCTACATCCAGCACAATACCGGCGCTAACATTAGGCGAACTAAGCGACTGCGTGGGGCGCTGGGCCAAAAGGGGCGCCAAAAAATACAACTGTGTGGTTCAGGAAGTGACCAACGTATACCAAGTAAAAGGGCCCAGCGGTCCTTTGTGTTAAATTGATTCTTTATTATATGCAAAGGTGGATGTTGGAATTTAAGTTCCCGAGGCAAAATTTACACATGCTATACCGAAAGTTTATTCGCTGAAAGCAAGTCAAATTTTTCATTTTGTTTGAGAATTTGCTTCTGTGTGAAATTCGATTTCAAATTGTAAATCGTTTGAAGTCATTTGGTTTTAAATCGTTGTTTGTCTACTTCTACACACCAGTGGCGGATACAGGGAGGCAGTTTGGGGCAACTGCCTCCGCAAACGCCTGTGGCCCCTTGAATGGAGCCCCTTTGCCATAAATGCGCCCCTTTTTGGTAAGCATACCATACGTCCCGTTTTAACCGGGACAGTCCCGGTTTAAAGGGCTTTGTCCCAGCGTCCCATTCAGTCAACCAAAATGTCCCGGTTAAGCATTACGTCAGCCCTCATGAATAACATGCGGTCTGATAAAAGAAACAGAATGCTGGAGCAGAATGTGAAAGCCCTTATCACCTGCAAATTTAATAATGACTTTTCCTGGTATGTTTTTACGGGAGAATACAATCGAACAAAGACTTGAAAAAAGTATTGTCTACAGAAAAGTACGATTGGGCGAATGGGTAAATTTATAAGTGCTTGAACATTGTTTTGTTTCTTGGTAAAATGCATTATTTTAGTTTTTCTTTGTGTCTTAACTATAGGAATCCAAAATAGCTACATACTCCAAGTAAGAAATGAATCACATTTTTCTGTTAAGTCTCGCTGCTCTGAAGCGTCCCGGTTTTCAATCACAAAAATATGGTGTGCCTACTTTTTGGTGCCCGTGGAAGTAGAAACAGAGATAAAAATGTGCTAAAATAAACGATTTTTTCGCTTAGTTTAACGTCAGGATTTCCGTGCCGGGCTTCACCCAACCTCTTATTGAATAGCGTGAACAATGCTATTGTTTCGTAACAGTACCACCGTTTCGTTATTTTTTGCCGCGTGAGAACTGCCCAGCCTTCAAAAACGCAGTCGGTTTCGTTTATCACAGTTCTCGACTAGGGTTGCCAGATTGGCCGTTTTGCGGCCAAATTTCGGAAATTTGGCCGTATTTCAAGCTGGTTGGTCGTACGATTTTTGGGTTGGCCGTTTGTTTTTTTTGGCCGTTTTTGAAGGTCGTTTGGCCGAAACTTTTTTCTGTTGGCCGTTTTTGAAAATATGTCTATATTTTAAAGCTAAACTGTCAACAACAACACCTTTTTTGAAAGCCTGATCCCCTGTGTGTGCGTTTCGCCCTGTGTAGTGAATTATAATGAAAGCGAGGCAGTGTGAGTGTGCGATTGCGTTTGCCGCGTTGTACAAACCTTGCGCTTTGCAGGCCAAGCTGTTGTGTGTGTGCGTATACCTGTTTATCGGCGCTGTGTGGTTTGTAAAGTTGTAACAGACCATAGGGATAGCGTAGGGTTGGTATGACTTGTGACAATCCATATGGTTGATATCGCATGTAACCAAAAGTACTCATATTGTTATCCTAATATTGCAAACTGCCTGTGTTACTAATCAGTGTTCACATTTCTCTTTATGTTGCCACTATATGTCTTCAACAAACTCTGTGCTAAGTGCCAAGTGGTGCTTACACTTGGGCAAATTTAGTTAACCTTTGGATATTAAGTGTTGCTTCATTTCCGAATGATCTTGGAAACATACCATGCCTTTTTTTAACTGTGAGATTTTGTAGCGACACACAACTAGTTTCTACCTAGCTGTGAATATTTTCTTTCTGCCTATGGATTCAAGTGCTGGCTATTAGCATTGTCTTCCAGAGGTGAAAGTAAGCCCGAACGCCGTTCCGGTAAAAAATTATTGCCGGTACGTCGTTCCGGTTAGAATTACTAGTAGGCTGGTACTATGACGCTGACGCAACAATGGCCGTACCTGAACTTTACTAGAAACAGCTTTTACATCTTATTTCCTGAGCAAAGTATCATATGAGTTCAAGGCAAATCATTTCTAGCCGCCTCTACGTTCGTTTCAATGGAACTTGTTCACTCCCTGGCCGAGCACTTTTAAATACCGGTGAATAACCTAAATAACTTAAATTTTGATTGTTTGAGAATTCCCATAAAGCATTGCGGGCCGCACAAAATGCCATCGCGTGCCATATGCGACCCGAGTCTTTGAGCACCTGATCTAGACCTTTCGAAAAGCTCAAGAAAAAAATGTAAGTCGCCCTCGATTGTCCTTGATTGTAAGCGGCGGTTTACAATCGAACAAATACAGTATACACTTTTCCAGGTTTATTGCAGAATTTTAGCTGTGCAACATGCTTCAGAAAGCCTTCTACTTCTCCCAAAATTTGATAATGATTTTTGGTGTTACTGTGCAGTGGCGCACCTGAGAGGGAATATTGTGCACCGCTGCCCTTTTCATTACTTTCATTGTGACTCTTTTTGTTCGGATATCGAGGGAGTTCAGAATAAAGTAATATGTTTATGAAGTGAAACAACTTACTCAGTGAATGCAGCGAGTACGTGTAGACTCAGGGTCGGATTTACCTATAGGCTATAGC
>Ga0210059_1008493_pt1 | contig 16199 bp, 12 predicted proteins | sample Ectturendosymbi2_FD_188042 | JGI IMG/M metagenome (GOLD analysis project Ga0210059, IMG submission 188042) | Ecteinascidia turbinata endosymbiont from Florida, USA - Sample 2 (SPAdes) (version 2) | ecosystem: Host-associated > Tunicates > Ascidians > Unclassified | place: Key West, Florida...
TTTCAGTTAAAATATCAATAATTTTTTTACGGATATGAGCGCAATATTCGTTTCATTGAAACTATGTTTGACTGGCATTGAGTGTTGACTGCTGGCGGAAAAGTCAAAAGTTCAACGCTGTAGTAGGAGTCTTTCTAGATCAGAGCGCAAGTTTTAATCAAGTAAAACATAATATCGGTCATGTAAATGACCCATTTCGGTTGAAATATCAATAATTTTTCCACGGATATGATCGATAATTTTGATTCGGTTCTTTCAATGTGGCCACGCTCAAGTAACGCATTTGCGTTTCGCCGACGTCCGTATTGGAACCGACTGGTAGTGCTGACAGTTTGACAATTTTGTTGATTTTGGCCGCAAGGCCCACAAGACATGGCTAGCGCACATATCAAACAAAGACACTTGCGAATTTATCCTACTCGGGGCAATTATACATGCCCCAACACACACGAGACGAAGCCATCGGCGACGTGGAGAGAAACAAGCATTTCAACGATATAGAGTTGTACTTATTCATAAAACAAAAAAAAGAAAAGTGATACCTTGTAGCCAGGACACCGAAAAAACTTGCGGTTATCGAGTCGAAGTGCAACAACAAAATGAAACATCTCAGCGATTGCCAAAAGTGTAAACTGTTGAGTTCGTCTTGGCTCCTCAACATGAAACGTCTTGTGACTCTGAAATACGAACAAAGAAAGACTTCAAAAATCAAGTTCATAAAGCCACTTGGAAGCTCGCCGATAACCTAATTAAATAACAAACGTAAAAAGAAAGAATTAGAATGCATACAGTTATATTATCTAACGACCTGAACTCAAAAGGAACGAAGACAGACACTGGATTTACAAACACTTGGATTACAAGGATGTTGTGTTGTGCATTTATTCCAATTATTGTGTGCTCATACTTGTTATGGAAGATTTACTCCATAACATGTCGGCTGCAGAAAGTACTGTAATTACAGAACAAGAAAAGACTAACTTTGTTATTAATGTAAATGATATTTGATTTTACGAGAGAAATTTAACACGTGGTTGGAAATGAGTATTCATGTATAAAAAGTGTAAAAAAAAGATGATTAATTATATAATTATTGTGTAGGAAGTAAATAAAGGAAAATAATGAGTAAATTGGATAGTCTGTTGTCTTTAAACAATGCATTTGTGACCAATGCAAATATTTTTAATGATGTGATGAATTTTGAACAAAAAAGTCATCATTCGCCTAACTTTGGTAAAGTGATGCAGTGGCTTGAACAATCAATAAAAATGCAACAGTGTGTTGATCGAAGTTGTATAGAATCACAGCTTTATTTAACATTCGGAAATTATGCTCTCATGATAAAGGCACAAATTACTAAGCAATGTTGTGTAATAAGTAAAATAGACAGAGAAAAAGTTACTAATGCATTGTGAATCTGCATTACAGATATATGAATTTATGTAAATGGCAGCACCTCAGCTTATGGAAAAACCAGTGGCAACTAATAGTATTTCTGGAGTACTTATTGATCCGGACAGTGTGTATATAAGTAAACCAGAGTACCGGATGCAAAAATATTCCAGGATGAATGACCTGGCTATGGAAATGTCTTTCATCAGTGTATTAACAATACGTCTGGGAAAGAAGCGAAGTGTCAAAAATCTTCTGAGTGGCTTTGGAGTACAACGATGGTGTACTTTTTCGGCGTTTCTCACCAAGCTGCACGTTACCAAAGTGATTGCAATGCTGCACAACTGGATTCTCAGGGAAATACAACACTATGAAACAGTGACATATAGAATCCTAGAAGATTACACTGATGATGTGTATCAACTTTCGTTGGCATCACGCAAGGGTGGCTTGTATGTGACAAGAATACAGAAACATTTGGATTTAAAGGACAAGTTACTTTATTACTGGGATGAAGATATTACATTTGCGACACTGACTAGAGCAAAGATTGAAAAAAGTATGCAAGATGCGGATCATTTTAATGCAATGCAGTTGCCAGGACATTTGCCTGACAAGGAAACCAATCATCATTTCATTATGCGGTGCAAGGAAAGACAGAGACCTGTACCATATGTTATGGAGCAAGTTAAAAGCTCAAAAGACTGAGTGATGCTGAACCTGATGTACATTTGTGTGATTTCGATTTATGATGACATGGCATTGTGTATATTTATCGTATGTTAACAAAAAAAGGTGGCAGTTTTCAACTAGAAAAGGGGGACAAAAGTGAATTTAAGCTAAAACTGTTTCAGAGAGAATGTTAAAATGCTTACGTGACAAAAAGTGCATTCTGAACAAAGACAAAAACCACATGATCAAAATGCACCAATGAAAAGATTACAGGTCAAAGTAGATGAAGAATGAGACCACGTGCTAAATCACGCCACTAAATCGAACAGAAAAAAGTAGACAAATTATGCAAAGCTCGTGAAAGTCCGGGCCAGAATGTGCGTTGTTCCGGTGCAAAATTGACGTTTATCCGGCAAGGGCTAGTACTCAAAGAATTGCACTGGGGGGTCAGGCGAAAAAACTGAATTAAAATAAATAAACAAAAATCCAGCTGCAAGACAGGGTCAGGATGTTGTTTTGATAGCACCGCTTTACGTCAGATTGATAATGTGATCTGAGCAAAGCAGTGTCGACCAGATCTTAAAACCGACCGGCGACGTTGCGGCAGGTGGCCTGGGGGTGCTGAAAATTGGATGATGAAAAGCAAAAGCCAAAATCCAATAGGAGGCTGTTGGCGCACTTCGAAAGGAGGACGATTTCCTTAACCCAAAAGCTTGGTCAAAAAAAGCCAGGCAGGTCACACTATAAATTACAGAGCATGCGACATGAAAAAAGTTAGTTGATTTCGGATTCGAAACGTGAAACGTAACATGCTGACGGTTGATGCAAGCTAAAAATCTGAAAAGCAGTAAAGGGTAAACTCTGTCAGAAGTTAGCATGGACCTAGAACTTATTTTTGAAATTGAGCATGAGTGTAAAATTATAGATGAGATTCAAAAGGTTTTAAATGACATGATACAAAAGGAAACTGTCACATTTTTAGACGATGCTGTTTTGGACGAAATTGTGAACTATCTAAAGGAACTTGTAAGTAAGATTGCATTGATACTTGAATCGTTATAAAACTGTGTAACTATCAATGAGTAAAAAGAAATCATTGTAAAATGCGTTCAATAACTTGTTGTGTTATAATCGCATTATGTTTACGAATCAAATATGTGTTGTATTGCGAACCGTGGATAATGGGAATACAATTGCTCGTATGTTTAAACACTCAGGGGATTCCGGTGGTTGTCCTTAAGATAATTGCCGTAAGTCTGCTGGGCTAGCGTTGTTGTCTACAGAGAACAGAATAAAGATCATATATGGCACGCATTTCTATTGTGGTAACGAGATAGTAAAGTGAAAAGAATCCACAAACGGATATTTGGGAATTTAGGGTCATGAGCAATAGTGACTAATATTCTCAAATCTTGCACGCCTTGTTTTGCCAACGGGCAGGCAAAAACGAGACGTCATACTCCACATGTAATCGCAAGTCACACCTGGGAGGAGAGTAAGCCAAAATAGTGTTGCAACCATTTACACCAACACCCGACTTAAAACAATGAGTAACATTCTCGATTTAGACGGATAAAAGCTAGCACACAATATTCCCACGGGTAAAACACGGTTACTACGAGCCGCGGGAAAAACACTCTCGAATTCCCGCGAACGGCTAGACGCGAATACCGAGGTCCCTATCACGGACGCCGACGAAACGTAACTTCGTATGATGTCCGATTTTCGACCAATGAAAATACGCGAGAAAATGTATATATGCCTGTGTCTTTGCCAGGTTCAGTCAGTTGAGCAGTGGGCATACCAAGCTTAACACCTAAAGCAGCAGTGGGATACCAAACTGACTTAGGTAGAATATCCAGCAGTGGGCATGCCAAGCTGGCTTAGTCCAAGTGGGCATACCAATGGACTAGATTACATAAAAGAGATTCAAGGTTTAGTGGCGATGATGCTGCTGACAATTTGGGCTTCTCTCTCCTCCATGAAAGAATAAAACCTGCGCTAACCCCTGTTACTTGTAATAAATCTCTATGTGTACACCAATACACCATGTTATAGTAAAGTCTTGTTGTTTGTATTAAAAGATAAATATCGCAGTGCTTAACGTTGTATTAATGCTCTCACGGACAGTGGCGTACGCAGAAAATCTTCATGGGTGGGGTTCGTTCAGGGTCATATGGTGGTCATTTGTATTTGGTGTGCGCTCTTTGTGACGTCACAATTTGACATCATTTTCATGTTTCCAAACCAACGTTTTGGCGAAGTTTGTTGACATAACATGCATCCTTTTCTATATCCACTCCCCTTATTGTTGTGTCATTGCAGTATAAATTATCAGCTCTCCAAGTTAGGCTATCGGAGAAAAACAAACACAACAAAACGACACAGTAGTTCATAACTGCAAAAATATCAGACTGCGTGTTAAAACAGGGGAGTAAAACACACTCATTAATTCGTCAGAGCAATTTACAACTGCAAAATGAGGCTACGCTAATGTCTTGTCGGATATGAGCAGTCGAGCACAGAAACAGTGCGGCTGGACTGGCTGGCACACACCCCGGTTTGCAAGATTGAATCTTGCTAAACTACACAAGAATTGAAAATGCGCATAAAGTAGCCTACGCAAGTAAACTTTCGATTTTTGTTATGTATAGAAGTACAGCAAACTTTCAGTTTTCCTTTTTCCCTGCTGAAACATTATTATCAAATGCCTGAATGCTTCTATGTTAACAACTGAGGTTTTTGAGCTCGTGCAACAATTGCATCATGCTACAGAAATTGGTAATGTAGCCAATGCGGCCAGCGCTTGCCCTGATTAGCCTTAGCAGACAAAATAAACGCAATTGTTTCGGATAAAGTGAGCTATCGCAGAGCACTATTTGCATTAAGTCGACAAATTAACAAGCAAAAAGTATGCACAAACAAGTAATCTCCTTTGCGCAAGTAATAAAGTTTTGAAAAATATGGATCTCAAGGGGGGGTTAAACCCACCCCCCACCCCCCCTTGCGTACGCCCTTGCTCACGGAGTTGTCCTAAACGTGTGCTGTTCTTCATCGTTAGAAGGGAACTGCCACAAAACGAAGACAGAATTGCTTAAAACAGTGAAACAGACCTGAGATAAGGATCATGGAAATATTTCAATTGCCTACCGCAAAATGCCAAGCGCCATGCTGTAAACCATACGAGCAATCCGAAACGCATGCCAAACGTATGCGTAAACAATAAGACAGATGAAGTGATATTAGTTTTATTGAAAATTTAACTAGATGTATCCAGTAGTATAGTTATTTCAGACATTCATCCCTATTGCAACAACAAAAATGATCGGTATTGATTACTAAAGGCATTATGGGATTTGTCTTTGAATTGTTGATCTACATTTGCCCAAAGAGTAGCTCCTCGATAAGAAATTGTTTTTTTCCAGCGTTTGTTGAAACTTGCTGTATAAAATAGTTTTGGTTGGTTGCATATCTTGTATTACGGCAATGAACTTCAGCCGTTTTCTGAAATAAATCTTTAAATGATGTTGGCAACATTTCATGGTGAAATTTATGCATCAGTTTAGCTAATTCTAATTTATAAATATCGTGAAGTTTCATAATATTGAGAGATTTATACACAGGTGTAATATGACATCTATAGTTGTTATATGTAGTAGTTCGTAGAATATTATTGTGCACTACTTCTAGTGGCTGCAAAACAGAATTAGCAGCTGTGCCCCATGAAACAATGCAGTATTTTAGATGACAATGCACAAGACAAAATTATAACATTGTTAAAAGATCAATTGATACTACATTTCGAATTTTATAGAATAAATATAATGCCCTAACTAGGTGTAATTTTATGTATTGCACGTAAGATGACCAATCGAACAAGCTGTCTATCAAAACCCCCAAGTATTTTGCACATGTTGTTCGTTGAAAGCAGCTGTCATTAATTTTTATTTGGAACGAACAAGTTTCCGATAGATTGCTATTATTTTTCAAAGATATTGTAAGCATATATGTTGATTTGGAGGAATTTAAGGACAATTTATTTGAGCACAACCAGTTATCTACTTTAATTAGTTCTAGATTCATCATCTGCTGCAAATTGTCAAGATTTTTCTGAGATAGAAAAAGATAAGTATCATCAGCATATAGTAAGTATGAAATGCAGAGAATTCAGGTAAACCATTAATGTGCATGATAAACAATAGCGGTTCCAGAACAGACCCTTGAGGCATGCCATTTGAAATGTCAACTAAACCAGATTGCACATTTTCTAACTTTACAAATTGCTTGTGATTGGATAAACAACTACGAAATAATTGTAAGGGAATTCCTCTAATGCCGAAGTTATGATAAAATTTGTCAAATAGTATGTTATGATTTATCATGTCAAATGCTTTAGACAAATCAAGAAATATAGAGCAAGAATATAATGCATTATCAGCATTACTCAATAGATTGGAGTAAAAACTCTCAACTGCATATGAAGGTGAAGATCTAGGCCTGAAACCAAATTGATATTTGGATAATAACTTATATTCCTTTAAATGAAAGTACACTCTGTCATACAGAATTCTTTCAAAAATTTTATTGCACTGTAGCAAAATAGATATTGGTCGATAATTTGAGCAAATATTTTGTTCTCCAGATTTGTAGGTTGGTATAAATTCGGTCACTTTTAGACACTCAAGATAAAAACCTTCATTAATGCACTTACTAAAAATACGTGTAAGAATTGGCGCTAGAACAAACTTGGCCACCTTAATGATCTTAGTTGGTATATCATTTTCATTTCTAGCTTTACCATCTCAGAGATTCCCTATTAAACGTGCCACTTCTTCCTCTGACATTTCATATAAATAGAAAGATTAACATAAGGTAGCAGTATGCTCAGGCATGCTATTCGGAGCAGGAATTTTTTCAGGCATTCTAGAACCAATTTCACTAAAATAATTGATAAATTCATTTGCAATATTTACAGGGTCATATAAATCCTTACCTTGGCCACTTGATATACTTTGTGGAACTTTGTTTGTTTTACTTTTGAAGTTTGCCAAATGTCCTAGAGTCTGCCACAATTTCTTTGAATTGTTTTTATTAAGATTGATTAGTTTCTCATAATAAGAGTTTGTGGCTACCTTGATTGTCCTATTAAGACTATTTCGAAATTGCTTATAAACAGAGTAGGCATATGTTTGCTTTTGGTATAAACTTTACGAAACATTTTATTTTTTTTCTTACCAATTTATGAATATTGGCAGTCATCCATGGTATTTTAGATAATTGTTGGTGTTTTCGTGAAGGATTAATTAAAGGCGCATGTTCCTCCAATACCGCATGAAAAGTTTCATGTAATAATTCTTACTTCAAATTCACAGAAGTAAGCTGATCAAAATTTAATTTGGTGTTTAACCGAGATTGTAAATCAGCAATAAAATGGTCTGCATTGAGGCCATTAATTTTTCTAACTTTTCTTTTAGAATATACTTTCTGAGGTGATATTTTCTTACTAATTGCAAAAATCGGTAAATGATCTGAAAGATCATCTATTATTATACCAGGAACAATGCTGAATTTAACATCATTAGTGTATATGTGATCAATGAGAGTAGCTGAATGTTTAGTTATTCTGGTTAGTTTATCAATAAGCAATTTGCAAGATAAAGTATGAAGGTTATCAACATAATCTGTAACACATTTGATCTTGGAATAGTGCATTAAATTAATATTGAAGTCACCACAGACAAAGTATGTATACTTTTCATCATTCAACTCATGCAAAATACAAACCGCTCCTCTGAGAATGTCCTAAAATTAGGATCAGGATGTCTGTATATGACACCAACAGCATATGTTTTATTTTTAAATTTTATCTCTATCCATAAATGTTCACAATCACAGTTTTTTATTTGTATTTATTTAGTATAATGAAATCTATGCAGTTTTTCACATAAAGACCGACACCCCCAGCATTCTTGTGAGTATCAACATGTATAAATTTATAACCCTGCAGATTAAAATTATATATAATTGGCACAGTGGACTTGATTCTAGTTTCAGTAATAGCTTTTATATCAGGAGCATACCTTACCTGAGTAAAGAAATTTTGTAGCTTATATAAATTTTCAGTCAGACTTACAATGTTCACATGAATAATAGAACGACTATCTTCGCAATGCTGTTCAAAAGTGGCAGTTATATCTGATAAATTATAATAACTACATGAAACACACAAATCTAGTGCAGTCTCGAAATTGTCTCTGGTATCATCACTTATTTCCACTTGATCATGCACAGAAAACATGGAATTATTGAAATCATTACCTTTTTTGATCAGACAAAGGCAAACATAGGAAAAGTCATTTCGCAATACAATATCATTTTTAACATCTGAATGATGGCAACCACTATCAGACCAACAGTTACACAAACTGCACAGAACAGCATCAGAGTCATAGGAATTACCGTAATCTTTACACTTCTCACTTAAGCACAGAGACATTGCAGTTGTGAGTCAAAAATTACATACGAGATTTAGACAATCTTGTTCTACTTAAGTCCTTTTCCATCTGATGGGAGGTCTTCAAATCTTCTAATAATAGTGGCTTGATGGTCTTCATCCTTTTTTAATTATGTAACGCCATGGTTTGTCCAAACATATTTATAGTGGAATCTCTTATTGAAGGATAATGCAATCTTGAAAACTTCATTATTTGCTTTCGTCAAACTCTCATTTATACATACTTTGAATCCATCATTTCCAGTCTTATTATTCATATCTTTTAGTTTCCATCTCTTGTGGTAGATAGTGTCTCTTAGTTTTTGAGTGAGAAACTTGACAATAATAGCAGGATTTTTATTTGAGTCGTTTGGAGGGGCTAACCTGTGTGCTACACTGATTTCTGATCCTGTGATGTTAATACCAAGTTGTTTGACCAAAAAAACAACAACTTCCTCTGTATTTTCATCGTCTGTGTATGGAATTCCTTGTATCTCTAGACAACATCTCCTGCTGTATTGTTCTAAATTATTCACTTCAACTACTGTTTCTGCGCTTTGTTTTTGCAGTGAAGCAACAGTTTGTTTCAAAATTGCATTTTCATGTTTCAAATTTTTATTGATATTTTGCATAGTTTTCAGTTCATCTTTAATTTCTTCATATTTGCTGCCCAAGTATTCCTGACTTTTTCGAATTTCCTGTATTTCATTCATCATTATCGACAGAGTGGTATCAGTCTTTTGCTGAGCAATTTGCAGACTACCCATACATTTTTCCAATTTTTCTGACAGTGCAGCCACAGTTAGCTTCGTGATTGGCTCAGACATTGCTTTGTAGCAGCAAACTGTTCAAGCAGCGTTTTCAATCATGTAAAACGTTGTAACCTCAAAGCACAAAGCAAAGTTTCAGCATTTCATGGAACTCACGTCCGTTCACCTCGACGGTCTGAGACAGAATGGTGTTGAACAAATCGAAGATTTTTGCAATCCTAATCCAGTCCAAAATTTTCTTTGAGTAATCCGGTCCGATCCTAATCCGGTAGGCTTGTCCAAATATTTAATCGAATCCGGTTTATATCCGAAAAAAAACTCTGATTAAGCATTTTACTGCAGCGATCAATGAAGTTTGCATATCTATATCTGATCCGGTTGAGTTTTTTCAAAATCCAGTCCAATCCAGATCCGGTTCTGAAGTGCAGAATCCGGTTGTATCGCGATCCGGTAACCGGATCATGTTCATCACTGCTGACTGGCGGCTAGAGCAACTGGCGGCTGAGTTGACCTCCGTGCAGGGTTGCCAGATATTTTTAACCAGAAGTAGCCAAACACTGTGCCAAAATGACAGATAAGTAGCCACTAGTGAAGCGTGTGCGACCCGGTTGTGTTCGCACGCCTTCAGTGTGGGATTGATCCTCGAACCTCGGGAAGAATGGATTGTGACATCATCGATGTTAACTCCGCGCCAGACGAATCGGCCAAATAGAGCTCTTACTTCCATCTGCATGGAAGTCACTTATAAGTGTCGCTTGCTTGGTCTTTCCCTTCTCCTTGCTTTGGCCGACTTTGCTCACATGTAGCGATCCCGCTCGCGTGACTGCTACATCACTTTCCTTCCTTGAAGTCTTTGGATTGCCCAATCTCTTCTCTTTGAACTATCTTGCCAGTTGATATCAAGAGTCCAGCCAGGTCCGATGACGTGCGCGTCATGTTTGATTGAGCTTCGGTACATTGAGCCTTTGCCTTCTTTTTCTCTTTTTCTCTTCATCTCTTTCACTTCTTTTTGTTGCTATATCCATGCGATGCACGTTATCCATCCCCGATGCTCAAGGAGGTGTCTGTTATCGGGAGCCATTGAAGCTTGTGCGACACGGTTGTATTTGCACACCTTCATTGTGGGATTGATCCTCGAACTTCGGGAAGGATGGATTGTGACGTCATCGATGTTAACTCCGCGCCAGACGAATCGGGCAAAGAGAGCTCTTTCTTCCATCTGCATGGAAGTCACTCATATGTGTCGCTTGCTTGATCTTTCCCTTCTCCTTGCTTTGGCCGACTTTTCTCACATGTAGCGGTCGCGCTCGCGTGACTGCTGCACTAGCCAGTAGCCACTGGCCAACTGAGGTGTACAGGATCAGGATTTCAGGACTCGATTCCGGCAGGAATCGGCACATTTTGAACAATCCGGGTCGAATCCAGACTACGGTTTTATTCAAGTTTCCGGATCAGGATCTGGATTTTCAAATTTCATTTATTTGGTATTTGAGCCAACACAATCATGTAACGGGTTTCTAGGTCATTCAGATCCTAAATTGCCGTATTTAGATGTATCCGTAAAATCACTGCATGGGTTCGTTCGTAGATACATCAAGGACGATGTTCACGACTCAAAGGTCGCTTGATCTCTCTAAAGTTTCTGAATGGCTAGCTAGAAACAACCAAAGGGACATATAAAAAAATTTTGATTTATTTGGGATTTACTTAATATGATATGCACGCAATAGTAATAACGGAAAGTCACCATTTAGTATGAAACATTTGTCAATTCGAACTCTCTCGAACCAGAACCATAGACACCTTTACTAATGTTAGCAACCAGTCTTACAGACTTCAGGCTTATATTTTGTTTGACACTTAACTAAGGACCTAACCGTCAACGCTCCAACATTAAAAAAGGAAGAGCCACGTTTGTTGCACATGTTTTGTACACTGTAAGTCGTGACTAGGATTTCGCAGTTATAGAGAAAGAGTTTAGGTTTGATTTCCGCAAGTATTGTCACGTACTTTATTTTGTGACTAAACCAATATCTTAAATCAAAACACAATACAGGGTTAGTCAAAATGTTTGTCCAATTAATAATTAATTTTAGATGGGCCAGTTTTAATGCGTATTGCTGAGTGTCATAATGTAACAAACTTCATCTCAGACAATGCCAATATTTGTCATATAGAGTAACAGAGGTTCACTCGGACAATGCCAACTTTTGTCAATGAAATCTGTCTTTGACAAGGTCCATGGGTGTGGCGGAGGTTAATTTGGACAAGGCTAAATTTATGGTTTTGAGTGTCAGAACTTCACCCGGACAAAGTCACTAGTGTTGACTAAAAATAAGTCAGTGACATTATTTTTAGTCTGAAGACTCAAGCTACTAGAACAGCCACTGGAAACAGCGGGGTAACAGTAGCACTCACGACCATCCGTTCGAGCTTTAGATTGGCCACGAGGCAGAGCTTCGGTAGAGTAGTGCCGTCAGGAAAGGACAAAGCCTTTCAGGTGATACTAGCACCACTCAGTTTTACTTCAAAGGCTAAACCACAAATTATGGTGTAGACCGGAGAAGGAGTTCTCAGTTCAGAGTCGAAGAGTGAACTAACTGTTCGTTGCCAAAATCGGGCTTTTTATACTCAATTCTACTGGAAATACCCCTAATTAATCTTTTATTGGTTATCCACCAGTATCTTTCCATTACTTCATTTGTTTGTTGCTTACCGGTTTTTCCCCAAAACGTCATTTGTTTATTGTTTACAGGTTTTTCCCCAAAACGTCATTAAAAATGTCACATTACAGCGTTCAGTAGTGCCTCCAGTGTTGAGAACAGAATGGGGCTCTGTTTATGTTGGAGCAGGATGATACTCTGTTCATGTTCAGCCTGCAGTTCTTGCTTGTTTCTTGTTACTTGAAGTTTGGACTTTGTTTTATTTTTTTTGATAAGATCAACACTTAATATGTACAGACCATTATTATGTGTCTGCTACAATCATAAAAAAATTGGCAAAGATTTGAAGGATGTAATGTAGTTTACATCACTTGCAAATGTGTGAATGAGGCGCTGTTACACCAGGCGTGTCATGCAATACAAGGCGCCAGTCCGCCACCACAGCTTCCCATCAGTCCACTGTCAGGCTGTGTTGAGCCGCTCAATACAGCATGGTATCAGATTACATTTGTAAATTGTGGAGTTGTCAAGGTAAGAGATGTGGTGTTGCTGAGCCAATTTTGCTGTGATATCTACTTTTGTGTGCATCAATATCACCTAGTGCCTATTTACTTATCGGTTAGGGCCAGTGATGTAGTCGAGACTGTAACATTCAAGACCGAGACCAAGACCTGGCTCAAATTTCGGGACGAGACCGAGACCGAGACTTTGTCATAAAAGCCAAGACCGACACCGAGACCGAGGCCTGGAAGTTCGAGACCGAGACCGGGACTTGAGACCTCACGTTTCTCTGATGGTAATTAAAGCTGACTCCTTGAGTAATGCTGCAACAAAATATCTGGCACATTGCCAAATATCAAGATAATAAAAATCATCAAATTTGTGCAAACGGTTAATTACTGCAAACATTCATTTTCACTTTCCTCTTAGGAATTTACAACCTCAAACCTGTGGCCTTATTTACAAATTCTATGAAGAAATGCATGGACATGAAAATGTTGGCAGCGTTTAGAGGGTCTACGCATTTTTCACTCGAAAAATGTCGGTGAACCAATTGAATATTCGAGGTGTTTTCCTTTGCCATGCTTCAATAGATTTGTTTTGACTCAGAAAAATTTGAATTGTTTTGTTCGTTACAAAGCAATACCAACCCTTCTGTGTAAGGACAGGAGGTAATGCCTTGATGAAGCTCCCATGTTCTAGTCTCCATCCTAGTACTGAAGTAGGCCTATGTTATTTGAGAAAGTGGAGAAGAGGCGAATCATTACTTTTTAACTTGAAAGAAGCACAGTCGATGTAGGCAAGTGTATACAGCCCCAGCAGCACTGGTCAAAACATCAGAGTAAAGTGGTAACTCCACAGGAAAGGTTACTTTCAGTCATTCAATTTTTTGCCAAGGTGTTTCGTCGTTTAGATCATTTGCCAATGAAGTAACAACCTTTTAAAGTTTTTTACTATCTGCCACTTACCTGTTTCACTACATTCTTTTTATTTTAGCACTGGACATCTGCACTGACACTCAAATTTCTTCGCCACATATTTCGTGTATTTGGGCTAGCAAAGCTTTGTCAATTTTTGTAACGTTAGCTACACTTTTCCTAATTACTTTTCTCCCACACGACAAGTAATTGATTTATAATTCTCCAAAGATTTAGCATTAAGAGGTGTTAAATTCAGAGAAGTAAAAAAGGAAGCACGACTTAATTTCAAAAAGCATAATTGGAACTAATTTTTCATCCATCCAAACTTCCTCACTCTGTCCAAAACAAGTTTTGAAAATGTTGCTCGTGATTCTGCTGTTGACGCAAAGAAAAAATATTTAGGCCTATTAGAGTAATAGATTTTTTGGCACAAATTAGGTTTACACTTCGAACCAGAGAGGTAATATCCCACCGCATGCTCTGCTGCAGTGGCGTAGCGATGTTAATATCTCTTGGGACCGATTATAAAAATGCTTTCTCTTTCCACTCCTCACATTTACTTGCAACAATATAAAATAAGAGAAAATCACGTATCATGCTTATTATAACAATAAGGAATAATAAAGCAACTTCAACATCACTATCAAATACTCGCAAACTGAAAGGGGTCTTGTTTTTAGTTTTCGATTGTGGATCTTGCTTGCTCTGCTTGTTAGCCACCCTTCTCGTCATAGCTTTTCCTATTTTTTCTGCCTTCGTTACATATGCATGTATGTATGGCTAAATAAATAGCATAGCTGGCACATGTTGGGCTGTGGTTCAGCGGGAGTTTTATTTTTTGTCATTACTTGCGAATCAGTAGCACCGTGGATTCGATGTGTTTTCCATGACAACAACAAAGTGCACAGGGCTAATGAAGCCCTGCAGCAACTTGGGTTTGCTTTTTTGTCTTACTTAGAGCAAGGTGCTCGTAGTTTGTCAGTTTTTTACAACTGCGGCAGATCGTTTGAGGGTAACCATTGTCTTCGTATTGAAGATTTTTTCTTTCTCTGATAAAAAGAAAGTATTAGATGTTTTCAACTGGCATTGTTGGGATGCAGGATGCTGCAGCAGAATGAGCGAAATTCGGGATTACCGGTGTGGTTGACTAGCAGTGAAATGGTGTAGCGCCTTCCCGCTGACTTTATGGCTCTATGTATAATTCCTAGATTTGCAATTTTTGTTGTCAAGTTTTTTATATTTTCAAATTTTTCATAAATTCCATATTTTTACGTTAAACTGATATTCATAACTGTTCCAAATTTCCGTTTTTGCTGACACACTTAGAGTTTTCACAACACCGCATGTCGGGTAGAAAACGCAAGAAGGCCGTAAAGCCTATAGCAGTACGTCAAAGTAACTGATCAGGCATGAAGCATTATTTGCTCCATGTATAAAACTCTTATGAGCAAAACTTTTCCTCAAGAGAGTTCCGAGGCATTTTCTGAACTTAAAAAAGTCTGCATTACTTAAAAAACTTAAAAAAGTCAGAACAAGAAAAACTTCACCAGCGTGTTTTAACATAGTACTTTGAAAAGCACTTCTAAAAAAAACATGGTTTTATTTGGCTTCTCAAAAAAGAAACTTTTTGGCACTCCCCAACCTCTTTTGAATAAGCCTATGGGTTTCATAACAAAACTCATGGAAAAACAGCTCAAAGTTAGTCTGCAGCAAAGTACTCCCAACTTCTTGTTGCAGAGATCACGCACTGCGGGTTTATAGGCACATGCGCATTTTTTATTGAATTCAGTATAAATTTTAAACGGGGTGGAGGGCAAATTGTATTCTGCAACTCGCAAACAATGTAACAACAAAGAAAACTTAGCCACTGACCTCTTTGAACGGCTACATTTTGAACATCATTTTTTAAAACTGATTCTTTAAGGAACTCATTGCAAAACTTCATAAAAAATAACCTATGCAAAGTCTCGAGACGAAGAGCTCAAGACCGAGACCGAAATCCTTCGAGACCGAGACGAGACCTGAGACCTTCGAGACCGAGACGGAGACCGAGACCGAGACAGAGACTCCATATAACGGGTCTCGAGACACGTCTTGAGACCGAGACCAAGTCTCGAGACTCTATCACTGGTTTGGTCTTAATCATCAGGTAGGCCTACTGTTAGTGGATGATGTAGCAAGTATAGAAAGCTTAAGTTGTTTTGTGACGATAAGTTTAATTGGTAATATTGCTTTCAGCCAGTGATGTAGTCAAGAGCGTAACCTCCGAGATCGAGACCTGGCTCAAACGTCGAGACCGAGACCTAGATTTTGCCATAAAAGCCGAGACCGAGACCTGGAAGTTCGAGACCGAGACTCGAGACCTCACATTTCTCTGGTGGTAATCAAAGCTAACTCTATGAAAAATGCTGCCAAAAATATTTGGAATGTTGCCAAATACCAAGATAAAGGTGTTTGCCATTGCTATGCTTCAATAAATTTGTTTTGAATCAGAAGAATTATAAATTGTCTTATTCGTTACAAAACGCTACTAACCATTCTGTGTAAGGACAGGACGTGATGCCCTACTGAAGCTCCCATGTTCTGGCCTCAAGGGCGTACAGAAGAGGGTGGGGTTGGGGTTAAAACTTGAGCTTGATATTTTACAACAACTTTATTATAAGGCGAGTGTATAGGGCTTGATTTTTACAGAAATAAGGGGACTGTGTGTAGGAGAATATGCCTAATATGTCAACAAACCTCGCTTGAAAACATGAATATGATGTCAAATTTTGACGTCACAAACAGC
>Ga0210059_1008494_pt1 | contig 16198 bp, 9 predicted proteins | sample Ectturendosymbi2_FD_188042 | JGI IMG/M metagenome (GOLD analysis project Ga0210059, IMG submission 188042) | Ecteinascidia turbinata endosymbiont from Florida, USA - Sample 2 (SPAdes) (version 2) | ecosystem: Host-associated > Tunicates > Ascidians > Unclassified | place: Key West, Florida...
CTTCATTTTTGATTGAAGTGAAAAGAGAGATTGGTTAAAGGCTGAAAAACAAAGCAGTTTTTATTTTTTTTAATTCGAATTTTTGGTGACGGCAGTTGGCGGCAGGCCGAAGCCTGAAATTTGCCCCCTGCCGGGGCGATTTTGGGTGAACACTCTTGCCCAAGGAGCGCTGCGGCAGTTCACTCAGTGGCCGTGGATCGAACCCCCAACCTTCCAATTGAAAGGCGGACACTTTACCGCTGAGCTAGTGCCACAGGTTGTTGACATAGTATGTATATTTTTCTACATCCACTCCCCTTATTTTATGTGTCATTGCACTATAAACTATCAGCGCTCCAAGTTAGGTTATCGGAGAAAAACAAACTCAACGCTACGACACAGCAGTTCATAACTTCAAAAATATCAGGCTGCGCGTTAAAACAGGGGAGTAAAACACACTCATCAATACGTCAGAGAAATTTACAACTGCAAAATGAGGCTGCGCTAATGTCTTGTCGAATACGAGCAGTCGAGCATAGAAAAAGTTCGGTTGGACTGGCTGGTCAGACCCCGGTGTGCAAGATCGAATCTTGCTAAACTATACAAGAATTGAAAATGCGCCTAAAGTACGCAAGTAACCGTTCAATTTTTTGTTATTTATAGACGTCCAGCACACTTTTAGTTTTCCTTTTTACCTGGTGAGACATTATCAAATGCCTGAATTCTTCTATGTTAACAACTGCGGTTTTCGAGCTCGTGCAACAGTTTTACCATGCTACAGAAATTGGTAGGTCTAATGTAGCCAATGCGGTCAGCGCTTGCGCTGATCAGCCTTAGCAGACAAAATAAAGCAATTGTTTCGGATAAAGTAAACTATCGCGGAACACAATCTAAAACATGCGTAGCGGACGAAAGGTCTGCAAAAAGTGGTGAGATGGTTTCTGGATGCAGACGACAACCCAGATTCCCACTAAATCCTAATTATTGCTTTTTGGCCCATTCACAATGTTTCTTGAAATTTGCACGCAAATTCATTCCGTGGTATTTGCATTAAGTCGACAAATTAACAAGCAAAAAGTATGCGAAAACAATTAATCTCCTTTGCACAGGAACTAACGTTTTTGTAAAATATCAAGCTCAAGGTGGGGTTAACCCCAAACCCCCCTTGCGTACGCCCTTGGATTACATACGTACAGTATTGAATTGGGAATGTTGGAAATGCCCGAGAATGATATAGCACTGCGGAAAGTGTCTGGTGGTACTGCGCGTTTGCGCACCTTACGGGGATCACTGCCACCCGCCCTCGTTGTCCCCATTTTGAAAAGTCAGGGGGGCAGTGCCTCCGCTCTACGGCGTCCCTGCTTACCGCTATCAGCAGTCACTATCTCCCTGCATTACCTGCCAAGATGTCTGCGTACAAAAGTCACATGCGGCAAAACGCCTAATATCATGACTTGAAGTGAACATTACAAGATTTGTTGCCATGTTATTGTTACACAATGAAGACCAACAGTAAAAAAATCCGCTCGCAAGTTTGACAACCTGCCTCCGCAGGCAAAAGGGCGGATATGAGTGAGCTGCAATCTCACCACTGCATGACACCAGAACAGTGAACCTGGCTCTTGTGCAGTGTGAGTGTCATACCACAAAATAAACTGTCATTGCAAGAAATAAATCAATTAATCGGAAATGAGCTGATGACGTGCAGTTTTGTAGAAAATTGTGGGTTCTTATCCCTAATTTCCAAGGAGGGGCAAATGCCCGTTTTGACTCACCTGCGGACGCCTATGGTTTTGACGTACCACGAGTTCAAAACTGTTTGCTTGAGTTCAGTGTAAAAGCGCACCCACAATATTCAGTCTTTTCGCATTTGCATGTTCAGCAACAAAGCTGGCCTCAAAACTAATAACAGAAATTACAGAAAACTATTCTGAATTTCATGTGTGCGCGAATAGCTGCAATAATTTTGTTTCAAGTAGATCTTGATAAATCATGAAATTACTTATAATACTGCTATGTAAGGGCATCTGCGCCCCGTTGCCCCCCAATTCAAAGGTCAGGTGGCGCAGTGACCCCGTAAAGCACCTTCGTTCCGGAGTCCCTGAAGCTAATTAACACAATGTGAACATAGTATGCTGTTTCTGTCACCAGACATAGTCTTCTGGCTACAACGTTTACTCCACTGGTGTGATAACAATACAGTATTTATTGTTGACGTTTCGAGAGTCTGTGTAAACTCTCTGCCTCAGAAGATAGGCACGAAAGAAAATCAAAGCCTACGCACACATTGCATTTCTGAAATGAGAAATACACGAACAAAAGGATAAAAAATGCCTTAGAAATACAAGCATTTTAAACTATCTCCCAAGTTTTGACAATTCCAGCGTATTTGTGGCTAATAAATATCAATCACTTACGAAATTTTCGATCGGATGGCCTGTCTCAAGATAAATATTGTAAGGAGATAAAATAACCAGTAAGACAAAGAAAAATTAAAATAGTAATTTTCGTAAAAATGACTAGAATATAAAATTTCATCTTTATTGTTTGAAAGTTTCTGCAAATGTCAAAATTGCTATGCAATGTATTGAAATTTTCGGGGGCAAATGTCCCCCCCCTGGTTGCGCGTCTGGTTGCTAATCAGGCTACTTGCAGCTGCTGAGCACCTATACTGCCGTCTTAACTTAACTGCAGCAGTTAAGTAAATATCTCCGCCGACCCATGTGAAAAGGCTAACCGATTTTAACAACTAGGTTTTCTGCAGTCGAAGAAACGTTTCCAGAGCTGTTTCATTCGATCGTGAAGTTAGCGTACCATGTTTACACACCAAAGTGGCGGTGCTTTTAACTTTTTCTGTGTATCGAACATACCACACGTATATTTCCGTACCATTGCTAACCTCGAGCTTCTTGATCGTACATCTGGTCGCACCAACGGACAGCAATCAATTCGTTATATCACATTGTCGTTTTATGACGTCACAAGTGATATTAAGTGATCTGCATTAACGTCTGCAGCATAATACAAGTCACAATAACAGTGCACGATAGCCACAGTTACGTGAAACGACCCTGCTCATATTTGTTTGTGAAATTATTACCGGAAACGTGTGAACTGTCAGTGTTAGTAAGCGTACGTCAAAAAACCGTGGTGCGCCGAGTTCACTTGCTGCTGACTGTTAATTGTCTTATGTCTCAGACTTGGCTTGGGCAGCTTTGGCAAGGGGCCGCGTTTTTATAGAATTTGGCTGGTTTATGTTATGTACAGTATGATGCATCATGTGGCGGTAAAATGCGGCGCTGATTCTGGTTAAATACCCGAGGTTCTGTGAGATGCCACAATGCTACTTGCAAGCGGCTTATTACAGCTTTAAACCATGGAATCTTTGGACGATCCGCTATACATGAACTCTGCTGTGTCCATGGGCGTCCGCAGAAATTTTTCCAGGGGGGAGAAAAGTCGACATTTTGCTTATCCTTTTCAGTTTGTTGGCGATGCAACGCAAATGGACGTACACAAAAAATGCCCAATGTTACGGCAACAGTTCCATACAGTGTTTTCCCAACAAGAAAATTTTACACTGAGAAAATTTTGTTTTAGTGAGAATGGATATTTTAAGACTGAGTTAGCAGAGTTCTAAATAAATTACAAACTTTGTGATTATTAGAATAAGCACAAAATCTTATCAAAATACGAAAAAAACACATTTAATGCAAATAGCTTATTGTTTTCATGTTTTTCCAATGTTTCGGAAGGTTGCAAGTGGCGGAAAATGAAATTTCACTGTGCAAATGGTCTGGTGATAGTGCGCAGTTTCGCACTTTAGCGACAGGGGCGGATATAGCTCGTAACGTTAGGGTGGGATATTTCAGTGGTAGTCAGACTCATAGCGGCTTCGCTACCGTAAGAAGAGATGAAGTATACTTTACTACACTGCTGTGACAAAACAGTGGACGACAGAATGGCCTTATTTCGTGATCAATAAGACACTTCGAACGTGAAAGTCTTATTCCGAATTGGTTTTGATGTGTTGTTTCCCGAATTGTACAAAATCATGGTGAATAAAGTTACTTTCTAAGATTTTAGGGTGGGCGATCCCCACCTGAATCCGCTCCTGTTTAGAGGGAGCCTTGGCTACAAAAAATGCGCGTTTTTGGCAGCAATGCTTCTTTTTCGCACATGCTTCTTTACACATAGTATAAACCAGGGGTGGGCAAACTTGTTCAATAGAAGAGTCATTTGTAGAAAACCAAAAACACCGGCGATCCGCAAAACCACTTTATAGTGTCAATACATTATACAATTACTGTAAAGAATGCAAGTTTACCCCAAATGATGCACAGTGATTGTCAAAATTAAGTTTTTATTTGATTGTCTACTTCCCAAATATCTGGACAGTACGTTAAAGAGGCGCGAATTAATTCTCCCAAGTGTTCATTTTTCAGGGTTGCACGATGGTTTGATTTTACGAACTTCATTGCAGAGAAACAAAGTTCGCAGCAATATGTTGAGCTATCCACAGAAATGAGTTGTACACTGGTCTTTTATATTTTGGGTATTTACTTTCTGGAACGTGTTGCCAGAAATTTACTGCAGAGTGGCATTTGACTAAAGTTTTTTTAGAGCCAGATTTTCTTGCATTTCGGCCAGTTTAATTTCTGCAACAGTCAAGTTTGTGACAAACGGTTGGTGAACTGACAGCCATCACCGACTACCCTAACATTGAATGGATTTACAAGGAATGCAAAGCATGGTTTAAACTCTTGGAATTGGTCAAATCTGGCTTGGAACTCCTCCAGTAGCCGTAAAATTTATTTTAGTATTTTCCACTCTGTGGTCTGCAATTGCGTCTTCGCGAAAAGCATTCATTCTCATTCTGACATTGGAAAAACGACAGAATGCTTTTGACAATACGTCTTTGAAAATTTTTATTTTTCCTCTGGGAACTTAAGTAGCCTAATAAGTTGCGATTTAGGTTCAATGTCGTTGTTATCAAATCGCGCGGACTCCCTGGTGACTAACTTCACGAACTTGCGTAAACACTTTGATAAATGAAACAAACGTTAAATATGGGGTAACGACTCTCTGTCAATTTGAGATATTGCTATTTGTCTAGAACAGCACTCTTCAACCGACCGGCGTGCACGGTGCACCCTAAGGTGCACCAAAATATGCATGGGGTGCACCACTACGAAAAAGACACCATACACGGACATTTGGGTGCACCTGTTAAATGTGCCAGAATACAAAAGCATAGCAGAAAATGCAATTTCCATGCTTATTCAAATGCCAACAACGTACTTATACGGAAGTGGTTTTTCTTGTATGTGTTAAATCAAATCTTGGAAAAGAAATTCAGTCACACACATCGGTCCATTGATGAGGGGAGCAATTGAAAAAAAGAATATTCTTCGGTTGGAGTTGTTGGTTAATAACATGCAACAGCAAAAAAGTCATTAAATATTATTTCCTCGATTTTATTGTTTGTTTTATGTAATATTGTAGTGTAACAGTCTCTTTGCAGGAGGATTTTCATATCACTTATCACCTCGCTTTATCTTTTAAGTAAATAGGGTGCATGAGTTCGTCAAAATATCTTTAAGGGTGCACCATAACAAAAAAGGTTGGAGAGCACTGGTCTAGAAGAGACACGCAAAATATGTCGGCGACCCGCAGTTCGCCCACCATTGGCATAATCGTACGTGGCTAACCGCTATCAGCAGTCGCTCTTTCGCTGCATTAACTGCCAAGATGTCTGCGTCCAATAGTTACATGCGGCAAAACGCCTACCTCCGTAACTCGAAGTGCATCTTCGAAGATTTGTTGCCATGTTATTGTTACGCAACAAAGGCCAATAGTAGAACAATTCGCTCCCGAGTTTCGCAATCTGCCGCTACAGGCAGAGAAGCAAATTTAATGAACTGCAAGCTCATCACTGCATGTTACTAGAAAAGTGAACCTGACTCTTTTGTAGTGTGAATGTCATATCGGCAAACAGACTGTTACTGCAAGAATTAATCCAACTCATCAGAATTAAACTGCTGCTTTGAGGTTTTCTACAAACTTTTGCTTCTTAGTTTCAATTTCCAGGGGGGCAAATGCCCGTTTTGCCCCCCCCCCTGCGGACGCCCATGGCTGTGTCGTAGTTTCAACGTTACTTGGGGTGTATGACGTAATTGTCATAAAGTATTGCAATACTAAGGAAGATGACAAAAAAAGCAGTTCAAAACTGCAAATTTTCATTAAAAATAAGCCACCAACGCTGCAGGTAGAGAAAACGACCATCAATATTGGGCTTGACCAGTGGCGTAACTAGAGGTTTGAGCCAGGGGGGGGCAAAGCTTAGATGAATGGGGCTCACTAGTCACCGTAGGGGCCCCACTAGCCAAAACGCGCAAAAAGGTTAAGAAATGATAGTGAATCTCTGGATGTCGTGGATGTCCACACTAGATTAAAAAAAGAAAACACCCCGAAAAACGCAAAAAACAACAAATTGGAGAATATTAAATATTAAAATGTCAACTAAAGGGGGGCCCGATTTTACATTTAGCTTGCCAGGGGGTGGTTCGCCCCTTTTCCCCCGTCAGTTACACCACTGGGCCTGACTACAAAAAAAGTTAGCGTGCCTACTTTCATTCTCCCGGGACACAGTACCTACCGGGCCGGCATTTGGACAACATATTCACCAGCGTTGACAACGATTGCAAGAGCTATAGGTTTCATGTCAAAGCATCAAGTAATTTGAACCTGATAGTGATATTTTAAACAATTTAGTGATGTCATAAGTTTTCTAATAATTTTATCAACGACTTTAAAATATGATTAACAACTCAGAGGTGTTGTCTCTACCTAAAACTACTTACCATTGATATAGTTGAGTATTTTTTGTTCAAAAGTTTCAATGCCTTCTGTAGAACCTGGATCGCCTTTTGTGCCCTTGGGACCTTGCAATCCAGGTGGCCCGATGGGCCCAAACGGTCCTCGTTTTCCCGGGACGCCGGCATTTCTTATTTGCTCAGAGCGATCAATCCCTCCTTTGACCCAAAAATGTCCCTGAGACGGGGATTGGTCTCCAGAATCACAGACTGACATACATCTGCAATCCTGGCATTTAACATAAGCTATGACGAGATAAAAGCTTACTAGGAAAAGCAAAACGTTCATAGTGCAGGAATTACTTAAAATTTCTGATTAACCTGTAAAATTACGTTCAAAAATTGAGTTCAGTTTTTAGCAACATCTCTGAGTAGCAGCTACTGACATTTTTAATATATCTTAAAAAAACAACAAAAAGATAGCTCAAATCATTTTGTAAAGCATAACTGTTTACAGATATATCCACAATAAACCGTCTTCAAATTGCACTCTTTCGCGATCACATAGAAAAGGCGAAAATCTGCTAGTTTTTGCACTGGGCCATTTTGCTGGAGCAAAGTTTTATTTAAAGCAGTTGCATTAATTCTTACTCCTGTTTCCTACCTATCAATTTCTTCTTCAGATTACTTTCTTGGTAAATGTGAACTTCGAACTGTATATGAGCACTTGTTTTATACAGTTCAAAAGCGAAATGGAAAATATATAACTACATATTACTTATAAGTAACCTCTAAATAACGTTTGCGGAGTTCGATAAACGTAAACGTTTCCTTATACAACTCTGAAACACCTAGAACTTCGTAAAAAATATTTCCCGTGTAAGAGCAGATATAAAGTCCACTTGTTTACAATAACAGCCTAATATAAAACTTCGCGTGCAGTACCGCTCAGCTGACTTCGTGTTACTTCTATTGTGGATAAATCTAACTTCAGTGCATATGGGTAAATTTAGACTTTAGCTTTTTTACTCTTCCAGGATTTTCCTTGCAGAAAAAGAAAAGCATAGGAACAAAATTTTCCAAGACACAACTGTTGGTTTGTCATTTTCATGGAAGCAAAACCCAAGTTCATAAAAAATTTTTTTCAACCCGTTCTCAATACGGTGGGGGTTGCGTTCGCATAGCCTCTTCGCTCAACTAATGCATCCCTTTGGAAACATATTTCTTCTTATAATTTTTTAATTGATTTTTTCAGAGATGCTTTTTTTGCAGTGAATGACACTCGTGGAGCCTGTTTAGTTATTTTTTACATAAAATTGTTACCGTGGAAATAGTTGCCCATTATCGATGAACACAATCTGAGGTATTTTGGACTGCGCACGTCAATGGAAGGAACGTCTGTTCACAATTGCAAGTCAATTGTTCCTGTATAGCTCTCCAGTGCGTTAAAATGCTGATGAGAATTATTCTTTCTTGCTGCAAATTGTTCCTGCATCGCCTGGTATTTGTATTAGCCAATGAAACGTTTGAAAACCAAATGAAAAACTAATTTTCCGTACTGTGAGAGAAACAAACTCATAAAAGTACCAATTATCACATATATTCGAAGCAATCGCTACTGTTTCGGAATCAAGTTTGTGCAACAAGCTGCATTATTAGGGTGCTATTGTGGGCAAATCAAGTTGCAAATGCAAATGCAGGATGAAATCCTAAGGCTTGGCATTCGCTACAGTAAAAGAGAGAAAGACTTGCAATGACCACTTCATCTAGCTAGAGGTTTGCAGATGCACAAAGCATAATTTTTATAGGCAAATAACTTTCTGTGCCTGTTAACGTACTTTTCACAAACAAAAATTGTGAGCACATAAACAATTCCAAAAATTCCATAAACAATTCCAAATATCATGGAGCAGGAACCCGGACATGCTTCGCTTATGCATGGTCTTGTGTGCACTCTTCTAATGCCTATGTTTCAATAGTTGGATTCAACGTTGCACTGCCAATATCACAAAAGACTTTCTTTGCTTTTCACTACTTGAATCGTTGATTTTCATCCCCGATTTCCTATCGGGATGGTCACTGGCCGGCAATCCTAGTAGGTCTTGAAACATCTCATGGTTTTCAGCAAGTTCCGAGTTTCACGACTTTTCCCATCTTTTATTTCGCCTGACAAAAGCGGAACTCTCCAGACCAGACGTAGAACAACAGCGTTCCTGTCGCCTTCAGGTAACTTACTAGTTTATGTAACTTTTTGAACAAACGTAAGGTAAAGGTTTTTATTTCTACATAGTCAGATTCGACAATCTTATTTTATCTGCAACAAGGTAACTAGTCTCAACAAAGTAGACGAAGTTGAGACAGTAAACAATTTCTTTAAATCTTGTTATGTTTTGATGACTAAGTCAAAAATTTAATCAGTGATTCAACTTCATCTCGTTTGTGAAGACTAGCTACCTGGAAACCAATAAACGCAGATCTGAATCATCGGAGTCATGAAAGCAGAGCTCATTTTTCTGATTCCTCGAAAGCTTGCAGCAAACGTATAGCTTTTAATAGTTGTTTACAAGTATGTAGTCACGATTTTTTATCCCTAGAAAGGTTTTTGGACAAATTTAAGCTAAAGATACACAGTGCAGTGGCAATTTTGTTTCCCGTAAAGGGTCTGAAATAGGCCTATTAAATTTGCTTAAATACTAGCTCGATCCGATTACTAATGGAAAAGCAAGCGCTTCTACATAAATGCTCTTCCACGAGCTCTGCAAAATCACTTCTCATAGTTCTTTATTCTGCACTCAAATCATTCAACATCAAAAGGGTACAAAGTTATTTTTGTACACCAAAATCGGATTTTAGGACGGAAGCTATTTGAAGACAACTCTACAGTATATCCCGTGATTGTGAAAATTTTATCTTGCTTAAAGGTAGCTTGAGAAAATCATTTGAAGATGTTACGTTACTTCAAAAATTATTAGTTCCTACGTTTATTTTTAATCACGTTTTAATTCCCCTGATGTGAGATGTTTCAAGGATCATGAGTTCATCAAAATCAAATTATATATGACGTACTGAAAACGTAATTATAATAAAAATTTCTAGGTTCATTAAAAAAACGTGAATATATTTTTCAGAATGTACAGGTGTCAGCTACGATTCCCATTTTCAAACGAATAAACGCTGTGAAATGCTGTTTCGAATGTAATCTTGTGGAACGTCTAAAAATTAACGTCTATACACGTCTTTTGTGAATTGTCTTACTTTTCTGGTTTGCTGTATGCAAAATGGTTTCATCTTGATAAACACGTTTTGAACTAGTTACTGTTTGCGACCGTAAAAACCAATACACTTGCTCACAAATAAGCGTATTGGTCATAAATCATTATTACAGCATTAGGAGGGGCGTAGCTATGGAAAGGGGCCAAAAGCGCGGCCGCTCTTCCTAAATTTTGGATGGCAATTATCGAACCTTGGAGAAAAATTCCATGAATGCCAAAGACTTATTGGAGTTCGTGCCCAAAGTTATTTTTGTACACCAAAATCGCACGAGCTGTACCAAAATCGTAGACATTGCTGGAAAGGGTATTGCAAAGAACATCTTATTGAAGCATTTTCCGCATGTGTGACGTCACGTAGATGCACAACAGAGGAAAATCCTATTTTTGGTTTTTGAAATATCTGTAGTGACCTTTTTTAATATGATGTGCACCTAAAACTACTGTATGCACGTCGGAAGAATTTATTCTTTACTAAAAATGTCATTAAAAGGAGCATTATTGCAAAACATGAGTTCATCTTTATCCTACTGTTTTCGCGTCTAGGGAGGTGAAAGGTCAGAAAACTGGGATACCTTTTCACTTCTTCATCTTTGAGGCACAATTACTCTCGTTTCACAAGCAGCGACCATATCAAAATCGCAAAGCAGGTTCATACGTGTACCTTACGTGTTCTTGTCCAGTTTGAAGTAAAAATACTTGGAGTAAAAAACATTCTTAATTTTCTTCAGCCGACTGAACAGAAATCTCAAACAAAGAATACAAAAACTCATTTATCTCAACAATTGCAAATGCAGAGGAGTAGATATATATTTTTTAATTATGTTAATCAAAATCCCCGTTCAGGGTACATGTCTTGGTTGCTTGTCTGACGGCAACGGTTAATGTGTTTGACCAAAAAAGCTGATACATAGCGAATGTACTGGTTCTTGCCCTCTAAAAGACATAAACTGTATGCACGTCTTCATTTGTATCGCTGCATGCTACGAACAAATTGGCATACATCTTTTTGTGCACAAATCCTGAGTCAAGTGCCTAGAGTTAAGTACATATTGTCCTTTTCAATACTTATCACATAAATTTTGCCAACCTTTGCGAAGCGAATTGTATCAATCAGTTCACTAACTAATTGGCTGTGGAGTTATTTTTTGTTTTGTCCTCAGTTTTGTAGGAAGTAGAATTTGCACCAAATATAAAACTTGATCGTAAATTGTAGCGCTTTTTAGTTTTTCTGATGCAGTTTCAATTTGAATGGAGAGGATCTGAATTCTTTAAATATGAAGAGATTCTGCGCTTCTTGCATTTACAGATGGTCTGCACATTTTACGTACAAATCATTGACTATTATATGTTACCACCTATCGCAGTATGCTTTTAAAATGTCCACTGTAAAGTAAAATCATGACAAAACGAAAGCAGTTTTCTAATTACTGTAAAATATGTCGTTAAAATTAAACGATTTGCTTTATGTACTCTGCTCTGCATATGTAAGGTTACAATTGTTACATCAGCAGCCTGGCAACATCAAACCACTCATCAGGCTTGTTTTTTAGATGAACTTGCGCGTTTTAAACACTGAGCTCACAGCTGGTTTGTTATCGTGTTGGCAATGGACAAGATTCCTCTGACCCTCGCGGGAAAACCCCTGATCAGCTGCACATGTACTGCACATGGGCCGCGTTCTTGCTTTTCACGCTGTGGGCTTTACTAATCAGTAGAGCAAGCGCTGCCACTTCCCAGTAATTTCCTGTCGATAAGCTGAGCCAAAACGGTCAAAGACAGTGCGAGTGTAGCTGCCATTTTTAGCACTTGATCAAAAGATGCTGAATTTGGTGATTGTTGAAAAGTTTGGCTCATGAAATTGGCGAGATAACTTACTCAGCAGAAAATAAGATCATGGTCAACGTTGGAAAGAACACTTGCAAATTTATGTTGGTGAAAAATATCTTGCTGCTACATGAACCTGGCGCGTGCTTTTAAGGTTCATTGTTCAGAATAAAAATAGCAACATAACTTGTGTCAACCTAAGTCTTTGCCGTCATTACATTTATTGGCTAAATTTATCAGTTCATCAAATCGACATCGTTCACAGTTGTCAAGTACAGTAATAACTACCAATTTCTCTATTTGTTCCAAATTTTTCCGTGCTATTTACTTCAAACAAGATTTAACGCTCAAAGAACACGTACAGAATGTTCGTTCAGAGTCGTTCGAAAAACTTTTTTGCAATTTTTGTAAATCGTCGACGTACCATAAGTAACTTATTTTGCCAACTGCACATGAGAGTGCCAAATGGACATGAGAGTGCAGAACACTAGGAAGGGCTGTGCAATTGTCCTAACTTCAAGTTTTGTTCTAGCATTGTTACAAATTTCTTGTTTTATTGCAGGGGTTTTGTTTTTTTTTGTTTTTTTATTTTTTAGCATCCAGGCATTAAACTTTTGAAAGGTAGTTTTGACAGATTCGAACAACCATGGCATGTAAACACAATCAAGGTCAGTTTCGTTTTGAAGTAGTACCATCTTTACATTTTCTTACGGTTTTTATTTCCTGAACAGGACAGAGCAAAGGCAGTTGTACGGACAACGTATCCAAAGACATCGACGAAGAAAGGTTGTTCGAAAGTTACCATTCTAAAACCATGGCGTTGGATCTAAACAGGTTTACAAGTTAACCTTCAAAGATTTGCTACTAGGTTGTGCGTGTTATCTTTACATTAAGTGCAGGAGCAAAAATAGTGTGGTTGCTGTAAGGGCTAAACGCTTGTAAATTAGGATGTAATTAAGTTGTGTTCCTTATCAGGTGTGCATGATACTCGATGAGGCAACACAGAAACATTACGAGCAATTCAATGGGCAAGAAGTTTTTCGAGAGTTACAATTTTTAACATGAACGTTGCTTTCGTGACTTTTTCTTTTTGGCTTTCGCCGAAGCCTTCCCTAAAGGATGGTTGGCCAACGGATAATCCCTAATTGTATCGTTACAAATGTGCTGGAAACTCACATGCTGACAATAAGGATACACCCTTCGATTACAACAGCGTTACAGAGCTATTAGAACATTTAGTTTGAAGCTTTGCTGGTTGAACTGACGACGTCTATTTTCGTCCACAGCGAAAGGCTATCGGACGCGAAATATTGCGATGTCACTCTAGTTTCGGAAGGGAGAAAGTTTCCAGTTCACAAATCTATTGTGGCGTTGCAGTCAGAATACTTCGACACCTTGTTTACAACCAAGGTACAACAGCTTTATTAAAAGACTATTTATTGCATCCCGGGTCATAATTCAATCACGTGTTGTTTTTAAAACATTTATGCCCGAAGAAACTTGTTTTTGCTGTAAACAAAACATTTTGTTTCGTCTGCGCTAATCAAGCCTGCTGTTCATTTTCAGATGATTGAAAAGAATCAGGATTGCTTGGAAGTGAGTGGAGTTGGTGCAGATGATCTCGGCATTATTTTATCTTTTATTTACACTGGCAGGGTGGCAATGAACAAGGAAACTGTTTACAGCATTTTGGCATGTGCTCACTATCTCAGAATGCCCAGTAAGTCAAATCAGTAGACTTCAAGACATTCCTACTTGCACAGTAATAAAGGTTTTTCTTTGGCTCCATTTATTGTGAATCCTGTAGCTACGAATTCCCTACGAAGATTTGAAAACGCTACAAGCGGAAAAATGCAAGACGCCATATCTTTGCCTTGACGTGGAAAGGCCTTTCCACTTTCTACACTTCACTTGCACAAACAATTTTAGAGTCAGTGACGTCAATTCACATCTTCCCAAAATCAGCGACTTCACAAGGTGTTGCTACAGAGGTCGCTCTTGTGTTTTGGAGCATTCACAGTAATATACTCTTATCTTTCGCTACCACATGAAGGAGTTTCTAGCTCATTAAGCTGTCTGTAGAACTTTGCCGTGGTACTCTCCACAGCATACAGGTTTCGGAAATGCGCGTCGTGGCAACGAGTTGCCTCAACAAAGAAATATGAAGAACAAAGCTAATTTCGAACCGGGTGTGTCCAATTCAAAGACGTCAGTCTGTAAGACAATTTTACTCTCTGTAGTCCTAAATACGACAGGTTTTCTTTATGTATGGCATTTGTGAGCTTTCGGTATGTGTGGCTTGTGTATTTTATAAAAACTGCGTGAACTCTGGAAAAATAACGATTATGGTTTTTCCCTTTTAAAGACGCCGGCGTTTCCCATTTCAGGGCTGCTGGATCACTGCTTCACGTTTTTATCTGAAAACAAGCACTTGGACAATTGCATAAAATCTTGGCTTGCGGCCAGATTTTACGATGTGGGAGATCTGAAGGAAGAGTGCCGCAAGTTTATTCGAAGAAATATGGCAAACCTCTATCGCACGAGTGAATTCCTCCATCTTAATCTTGAGGAACTTCGTGATCTCATGCGAACGAAGGACGAAATAGTATGCTTCTAGTGAAACACACAACAGATAACTTAGTGCCAGTGTTAAGGTGACACACGCAAATTTTTATAGGAATTCGACTTCACGTAAAACTACACATCCTCAGTCCAAAGATCTTATATAAATTAAATTTTATTGGTCTTGTTTTGTTTCTGTTTTTCAGCTTCTCGTTACTAGGATTTTTATGCTGAAATTAAGTTGCGAAACCAGGCACTAAAATTTTTGGGTTGCTATGATTTGAGTAAGCAGGTTGGTTTGTGAGATTTCTTCGTTTTTTACCGAGGTTGACGGGCAAAAAATGCCGCGTGAAGCTAAATTCGTTGTTAACATTAAAAGATCATAACTCATTTGCAGAGAATAAATCTTTTTGCACTTCGGAATATTTCTTTAATGTGGGCAGCGTTTTCAATACCGTGAAAATAATTACATTTACTTTCAGGTTTGTCATGACGAGCCTGCATTCAATGCTTTGTGTGCTTGGATTAGACACGATATGGAAAATAGGAAGGACAGCTTCAGCGATCTCTTCCACTTGCTCAATCTGAAGAGATTGGAAAAAGGTTTTCTTGAAACAGAAGTTGCTCGAGAGGTGAAAACGAAACGACAAAAAGTTGCAATTTTCCCCCTGAGACTGACGCAATAACGCAAACAGTTAGAAAAATCCCGTTATAAGAACAGCTGTTTTGATCATCAGGGAAATAACGCGAACGAGCCCCACCACCTGTTTAATCGGTGCACACCCAGACTTTCTAATTAATTTACGCAAACTGGGGAAACTAAAGGCATTATTCATTAACGAATAGTATCTGCGTATAACTCAAGCTTAACAACTTACACAAACATAAGTTTCAAACAACACGAGCTCAATGAGATTAGTTTAGTTAACAAATTTTTTGGTCATATTAAATGATTACATCATTTTTCCAGTGTTTTTTGTGTTAATGTTTGAATTGTAAAATGCCAAAGGAAATCGTACAATACTACCAGTATCTGGCACTAATTCTTTTCAATGTTGCCAACTGTATTGGTCTGCATTGATTCATACGAGTGCCTTCATTTCGATTTAATTGTTTTAAGTAACAACCCAAATTTTATGAAATTGAATTCTTGTAGTTCTTATGTTACCACGTAGTTATCCCTCATTTGTCTGCACTGAATCTGCAAGAAACGCAAGGAGGCTTAAGAATGTCCAACTTCAACAATTATGTTTCGCAGAACCTTGTTCAAAATAAAAAGGAACTTGTGGGAAAAGTGATGGAAGCCATAGCGTCAATGAAAATTACAGGAAGTTAGTGGTTTGTGGGAGTGTCAAGTGCTTTTGAGTATTGAGTAACCGATGCAATTTCTGCTTTTACAGAAAAACCCGAAACGTTCTTTGCGTTCAACGAGGATTACACCAAACTTCGTTTGATTGACATCAATCATGCGCAGTTTCCACAAATCGTTGCTGTATGTTCTTAGTCTTTCTCATGCACCTCTGAAAATTACCGAATGCGCAAAAATGAAATGGGTCCGAGACAGGAGCGTAACGAGGTTAGATGGCGCTCGGGGCAAGAAGCAAGTTTGGCGTCCCCATGTTCGAACCTGAGGTTGTTCGGAAGCAGTGTACTGCATTGGAAGTATTTGCGACATTGTTGGGACTTTTTTCGTTCCTCGCAGTCATTTCGCGCCCCGTCGTGATTCGGCGCCCGGGGAATTGTGCC
>Ga0210059_1008495_pt1 | contig 16198 bp, 7 predicted proteins | sample Ectturendosymbi2_FD_188042 | JGI IMG/M metagenome (GOLD analysis project Ga0210059, IMG submission 188042) | Ecteinascidia turbinata endosymbiont from Florida, USA - Sample 2 (SPAdes) (version 2) | ecosystem: Host-associated > Tunicates > Ascidians > Unclassified | place: Key West, Florida...
GACAACAGTCTCATTTACAACGTAGATGAGACTGTTGTCACAACCGTGCAGATCCCAAAGAAAATCGTGACTACAGCAGGAACAAAAAGTGTAGGTTCCATAACATCGAGGGAACGAGGTGAACGCAGGGGCGGATCCAGCCCGTAAGTTTAGGGGGAGCGATTTCAGTAATATTTGGCAGTCAAATCTCAGTTGGCGGTCAAGTGTCTTTCCGAATTGTACAAAATCATAGTGAAAAAATTATTTTCGTAGGTTTTAGGGGGGCGATTGCCCAAATCGCCCCCCCTGGATCCGCCCCTGGGTGAACTAGTCACGGCCGTCCGTATAATTTCTGCTGTTGGACATGTGTTGGCTCCAATGCTGCTTTTTCCGAGAGTTCGTTACAAACAACATTTCCTTCGTGGTGCTCCACGAGAATCTGCGGAAAAATCGTCAAAATCTGGCTGGATAAATCAAGAAATCTTCGTTGATTTTCTAGACCACGTAGGTACTACAACTTGCTTTTTCCCCGACAGAAAAATACTGATTATCTTGTACAATCGTGAAGCCCATATCTCGCTGGCTGCGATTGACAAAGCAAGGGAATGTGGTATTGTATTATTGACAATACCACCACACACTTCACATAAATTACAGCCGCTAGATAGAACTGTCTACGGTCCCTTCAAAACTAGCTATAACAAGGCAATGGACAACTGGTTACGGTTTCATCCCTAGTTGGTTCGGCCCTTTAATTTTGGTCACTCTCTGGCTTGATTTTCTAATAAAGAGACGTGGTTCAAGTTCACCAGCAACGTTTGAAAGGGTCGGGTTTGATTCCGGTTCAAGAAAAACAAGACGGTGCCATGAATCGGTTCTGTTCAACTCCGTGTACATATTAAGCTTGGCTTGGTACTGTTTCAAATTACCTTTTTGATGTATCACTTTACTGTACCTTCTCTGGAAGGTTCATACAGTGAAGTGACATTTTTAAATTGTAAATGTACAACACAAAATTCGAGGTAGAAGGCTAAACAGGTTTTGGAAAGTCAGGTGCTAAATAGGTTTTGGAAAGTCCAGAGTTTCATTTGCGCCTGGAACCTTCTACATATGCCAAAATGTTTTCTAATGACAGCCCAAAATGTCAAAAGTGTAGGGAGTAAATGTTTTAAGTGAGTAAATGTTTTATTTAACCTAAGATTGATTTGTTGGTCATGTTCCTAAAATGGCTGACACCAAGGCATGACATCATCACGTTTAGCTCCCACTTGGCTTAGACTCGCTTGAAATACCCTTATCTTTCTAATCAACGCATGTCCATAAGGTGGCTCTTCCAAAAATACTGCGCTAAATCAACATTGCGGCTTATAGCACTTGGGAACAAATTTGTATAAAGTCTAGGTGTATAAAATGCAGCGTCTGCAAGTTACTCGACTTAAATATTCCAAAAACAAAGTTTGCAGTTGTCTGACTGCAACAAGGCAATTGTGTACGGCAAGACTACTGCAGAAAATGTGCGAATCACCGGTATTTTCGCCGGTCTACTGACATTGCGGATGCCTTCCAGGCAATTTTTATTCTCCGCAAGTCGACGTTGTGACACAGGGCAAAGTTTTGTACGCCCACGAATCGAGGCAGAAAGCAATAAATGGCAGGATGTTGATGACTAATTTTCGGATTTAGCAAAGTCATTTTACAAAGCAAAAGTAAGGAAGGCAGGTATAGTTTATGTGGAACAAGTGCCATAAGCAGAAAGAAGCAAAATTAGTAAGAAGTTACTCATTCTCAGTATATGCATGAAAGAGTAGAAAATTGAGTGTGATTACCAATATTCAGCCAGGTATAAAAAAAATGCCTTTCATCCACTTATGCGTGTAAAAATAAGATTTTGAGGAAGTTGTACATTATATTAGGTGTCTGTATAAATTCGCAACTGTATAACGTATCGTGAAGAATACATTGGTTTTGTTAAGCAAAGTAGTGTATGCCGTTTGTGGATCAGCAGCGCTAGCTGTAAGCAGTCCAACTGCTTCTTAGTCTTTCAATCTGAGTGTTGCTTTTAACTTTTGTAGATTTCTATTTAGTGGCAACGCGTACAGGTTTTTACCATGAAGGTACTTCTTCAAAAACGATCAGCGGCGAAACAAGATATTAAAATTTCGAAAACGCAGGTACTGAATACTAATTGGCTTGCATTGCAAAGTTTGAGTAAAACAGCTGGCGATGTTGTAAGCAATGTCATTCGGGTATATCACTTATTTGTTGTTGTAACGTACGGCGGACCTTCATCAGGCCCGTAATTTCAAAGTTTGAGGGGGAAAAATACATTTCAGGGGGCAAGATTTGTGTTTTTATTATGCGTTTTATTAAAAAATTTTCTGGGCACAACAAAATTTAGGAGGTCATTGCCCCCGAATGGCCCCCGTGGCCACCGGCCTGACCTTCATTACGCCAGTCTACCATCCCCATCGACCTTTACTTAAATCGGATTGGAGAAATATTAGTCATGCCCAAAAACGTTAAATAAAAGTGAATAATGTTGTTTGGTCATGGGCTTAAGGATTTTTTCCAGTGTGGAGGCAATAGTGAATTTTTCCAGGGGTAGCTAAAAATTGCCAGGGGGGCCAAACGTGGTGAAATTTCATTTTACCCTCTCGAAACTAAAAAACAATCTCTTTTTGTTAAACATTTCAATAGAAAAATATCAAATTAAAAATCCAGGGGGTCCACGGCCCCTCGTTCCCCATTTCCGACGCACACGTTCTTGGTATGTCGCCATTTTCAAAACTCTTCCTTCACAACCTGTCCTTATTTTGATAATCTTTAATTTGACATTTTTGATGCAGTGTGCTTCGGTGCCACTCTATCACGTCTGGGCTGCGTACAGGCAGATTTCCACGTGGCCACTGAGGTGCAAAACTCGTATCTAGTGTTTTGATGTCTACCTCTTTTGTTCCATTTACACTAACCTGAGTTCTATTTTGTGGTTCTACTGGCACTTGAAACTCGCCTATGATGTCACAACTGTGAGTGATGAGAGGTGCTAGGAAGACGTTATCACTGCTGCCAGGATTCGAACGCTTTCACAGCTTGAGCTAAATTTTAGTTTCTGAGAACAACGCAAGTCATTAAGTGCGCGGCCATCATTAGGAGAGTGGCCTAACTTTTGGCCCAGCAGTCTATTTTAGACATAGCTGTGTTAGATGAATGTGCATGACAACCTTACCAGATAGTTCTTTGCTACATCCTACCTGTTTGCGCATTTTCACTAAAATTTGAAGTTATTTCTTTATTAAAGGGAATTTAAACATCTTGTCGAAAGTCCGAACGTCAAGATGAGTTAGCACAGCACCACAAGCGCAAGCTGCTACGGAACAGTTTAGAAATGCCTGGTTTCAGATGTTGCTTTCTACATAATTTAGATGTGGTCTGAGTTTCGGTTGAGTTTTAAATCTTAGCGGTAATCAAATTCATGTTTGGAGTTTTTGTCATAAAATGTAGAAACGTTGTTACTATGCAGCCGACATGTGTAGATATATCGTTACCACTGCTGAGACATGCTTCAAAGTTTCGGTTTTCAATGGCTGGAATTCTTCGAATGTGTAGCGTGCTACGAAAAGGGGTTAATTTTGTTAGGTAAATGTCGACGTTTCGCTTTGGTCTTTTTTTGCCTGAAACGTTTACTGTAGAAATGAAAGAACTTTAGACCAGAGATGTTACTCGGGCCGGGTTCGGACTTAAGTTTGTCAAAATGTTTCGGGCCTTCGGAACTGCATACAAAATTTAAAAATAATATTAAGAGTAGCGATTTTTTCGTTTGTGACGTAGATTTGTTGCGCTCACCGCGGTAACTTTTGTAAATGAAGTTATTGTGATTGTTCTTCAGCCAATTCTAGAATTGCAAACACAACACAATTGCGTTCTTTTGTTCTCTGGCCAGATTAACCTGATTAGTCTCATACGTTTTTTGAGAAAGCGACAGCGGCGAGGAAATTAGATGCCATGGAGTTACGTCGAAAAGATCAACCACTACCACGCGATTGTTTTAAAAAACGATTTCGCTAAATTTAGCACCAGACAAGGATTATTGTTTCCTTTGAAGTGCTAAAATGACAGATGTTTTGATTTCCACAATCAGTGTATTTGAGCACTGCTTCTGAAAAACAGTAGGTGCGAATTGCAAACGAATATTTTTTCCCAGAATTATCAGCAAAACTCTGCTCTGCTACTGCCTCATGCGCGGAGCGACGTATACGCGAGATTTTTCCATAATAGTCTCTTACTCTAGTTACTAGTTAGCCTGAATGGAGCTTTTTATTTGGTGACCTTGTGTAACGTGTAACTTTAGTAGCTAAGGTTACTTTTGTCACCGGTGACTGTTGAAGCAAGCGAGTTGATTGAATCTTCAATAAAAATGATTAATTGTAAATTATTTACTTTGCTACGTCACTAATACCCGCAGTTGCACATATCTTGACTCACTCGGTAAATTTGGCTTTCGAGCCTAAATCGGGCTTCAAAAATAAATGTCGGGCTCGGGCAGGGTTCGGGCTTCAAAATGAGCCCCGTTTACATCTATACTTTAGACCAGGCTAGCACAGATTACTGTAAGGTTTTTGACAACTTCAAAGCCAATCATTTTTTGCAAGTGAGTCTAGGACAGTGGTTCTCAACCGTTTCGCTGAAGGAAGCCAAATCTAGACTTGCGACTTTGTTCGAGAGCCGCACTAAAGAAATTTTAACACATGTGAGTTGACACGTTTTGTTTTATAGCAGAACAAAGTCTGTTACACAAAATATTAGAGCTTTTATTGAAAGACTGCTGAGGGTCGCTCAAAGCGTGGTTGGGAACCGCATGCTGCTCTCAGAACAGTGGTTGAGAACCGCTGGTCTCGGAACAATAGAGCGAACCTGCTGGATGCGCACGGCTTCATCACAAAAAATGTGCACAGCATTTGCGAAAAGCTGCCAAGGAGCCTAAAATTAGAAGGAACACTGGATGGAATGGCACAGTTTTAAATTTCCATGTAATGGGACAGAAAAAAGTGTCCAGAGAACAAGCCTGTTTTTTTGTGCTGAAGGTTGATACGATTACGAGCGCGATATCCGTTGCAAAGGAGTGTTTCTGTTTCAAATATTTTTCGAAATGCCTTGAGTGGCAATACATTTGCCACCACGTTTCACGATTGAAAATGGCGCGAGGGACTGTTGGGCCGCTGCCGCCTTCACATGATCACATTTGGCCCTCTTTGAAAAACGACTTTAGACACCCCTGAGCTAAACGTTTGGTGTTTATCACGAATTTCGTTTAGCACACTGACTTGTGCTGTACGTAACTTTTCAGTCGTACCCAGCTCACTGGCCAAGAAAAAATGTGTCTTAAACAAAACAGATATTTTCTTTGCTTCAGCATAAGCGCACCACGTACTTACCATTGCTCACTTTTGTTTCTGAAATACGTGTGAAACGTTTTGACCAGGAGTCGGGAACCTATGGCTCGCGAGCCAGATGTGGTTGTTTTGATGACGGCATCTGGCTCGCTTGATATTTTTTTAACACGATTGTTACAATTACGAATGAAACGTTTTCTGCAATTTTCCATCTACCAGACTACAAAGCCATCAGCAACACCATGCAGCACCAAAAGTCGCATTAACAGCAAGAAACATGTTATTAAAGAGAAAATTCAGACATTTACCATTGTTTAAAATTGTTGATTTTGCTTAAAATTGCACACGTTACTTAGTAAGTTAGTTGCATTAAGTGTTGAAAAATATTGTATGGCTCTCACGAAAATACAATTAAAAATATGTAGGTTTCATGGCTCCCTTAGCCAAAAAAGTTCCCGACCCCTGGTTTTGACTATCGTTCTTTCGCTATGACGCCGAATTTCGCTCAATCTCATAAATACACAGTGCATTTATTTAAGTGATTGCGATGATTACGTAGAGCTTTTTATTTGCTTTAGATTTTTAAAAAGTGTTTTAAAAAATTTGATTCCTTTTATTAATTTAGGTTGACTTTAAAGGTGGTTAAGTGCCTAGAGGTGGAAATATGGACAAAACAAAAAACGTTTGGTTGATGGTGATTTTGTTAAGATGAAACTATTTTTAATCATGCTCGTCACAATTGTGCCATCTTCTTGCCAAATAAAGTTAGTTTATAACTCAACTGTACAACCTCCAGAGAACACGATTGGAAACCTTATTGGAATTCTCAATCTACGCAACAAACTGTTAAATGATTTTCGACAATCAAGAAAATATATCAAGTCACTGGAGGTAAGACGCAATGATACGCCCAAGGACATAACCAGTTTTGGCAAAAGTTGGGTCAAAGCAGAGGTCAAAGAGATTGAAGTTCCGAGACCGGTTTGAACAGTGGCTGTTTGCAGCTGCTTGTTTAGAGTGACCACTCAACTTTCCCATCACGCTTAATGCTGTCTCAGCATAACCTTACAACAACCAACTCAACACAAAATTTATCTTACCCGGAAATCGTACTCACACCACTCTAATCCCACAGAATTTCTGCCCAAAATCATCTTCAGATTCTTGGCCTCAGAACATTTTTCGTAAATCTGATCTTCACGCATGTTATCAAGTTTGCAGCTCATCACAAAAATCGCCTTCACGCGATACTAGCAACTATTCTCGAAAACTCATCCCCGCGAAACTTGTGGTCAAAATTTTCCTGCCCTCAATGCATTATCACAAATTTCCTAACTCAAGACCAATAGAGCGAATGGAAAAAAAGAAAACCATTGAAGAAATAGAAAATGTTATCAGTTAACCGTTTTGAAAAGTTCTAATAGAATCACTGAAATTACAAAGCCATAAATTAAGTCCATGCAACCACTGCTGTTGAGAAAACTGACGATGGGGAAAAGATTCCTTTCGATAGACAGTTTTCCTCTAACTGTGAAAATTAAAGAACTATTGAAATTTCGACGAGCATTTCATCAGACACTGCTAAATAAAAACACTTAAATTTAATCACAAAAAAATCCCAAACTGATGCACTTATAAACAAACAAACATTTTAATTTTTTTTCAGGAAAATCTCCGAGGAACTTGCAAGGTTCATGTCCGTTGGACAGAGGTAAGTTAATCTTAATTGTTTTCCTTTCATTTATTAGAAAATAAATGCGATAGAGATTTTGCAGCGTTTCGAAAATACATCTAAATAGTTCTGGAATACCCACCATAATAACTAATGTAATCTTGGTACATCCACTGATTGAAATCCAAATAAGCATATGTGAATGATGAGTTCTGCAAAATAATGGAATGTAAAACTATCTGTTCAGCACTTAAAATTTTAATTTTTGCATTTTTTTCATTTGGAGAATTCTCCATCATCTATAAAGTAGAGCAGCAAGGCAAAGACAACTCGTGTCGTAGCCACAAACAGGATGCCTTCCCGAAATGCCAAACAAAATAGCACTGAAGAACTTGCATGTCAATCGTAGTGTAAAAACAAGAGACACGTGAGTTCTTGATCATTGTTGTAAACAAGGAAAGCGGTGAAATACGTTTGTTTTTTTAGTACAAAGCATATTACTCATCTGAAGATATTATGTTCATACATGCTTGCTGCTGCATTAGGTATAGACCTTACCAACCACTAAACCAAAAACAGACCCAACTACGTTCACTGCCCATACTAGAGTCTGGTGCGGGTCGAAAGGTTGTCCGGTCCCGCATCCGCAGGAATTTGAGAAGGTCTTGCCCGCTCCGCAACCGTAGACTTCTAACCCGCCCCACATACCCTCCCAACCCGCGGCCGCACCGATTGGTTCCGTTCCAAACCTGCACCTGTCACTGAGTGTCTGAAAATCACTAAAAGCCCATGCAATGTGTTTCATCGCTAGTACTGTAGCAATTTATTCAGGGTTTATTTCAAATCCAACAAAACCTCTTAAAAACACTGTAAAGTAAAACTGTTAACCCTTTTAGACAACCTTGAGCGCTGCTTTCTTTGATTTAATAGCACTTTTGAAAAAGAGTATGTCGTTCACTGACGAATCTTTAAATTTGGTCTTCTATTCACGACATGCTCAGCCGTACTAAACACTCCATCACTAGCAGCGCTATTTGCCATCGCGCAGAACACATTGCTTTCAAGATGATTGAGAGCTGGAAATTCCAATCTGTGGCTTCGCCACCACTGGAGAATGTCACTGTACCCTTGTACCACAAGCTCTCTGTCGCATGGAATTTCTTCCTCATATCACTTTCGCATGCACAGGGTCAACATTCGGTTACCCGTACAAAAAATTTCTTATCCCGCGCCCGACGCGCACCAAGTTCAACCCGCGCCCACCCCTCATCCGCACGCATAACTCTGCGGGTTCCTGCACCCGTTCAGCAAATGCGGGATTGTCAAAATTGAAATCATGTGATGCACTTGCAACTTGGTTCAATGTAAGCTTGTATTTTTCAATAACAGAAGCTGCAAAATATAACTCCTGTACGGAAAAAGCTGACGCTATTGTGGCATTGAACTCCGTTGAACTACAACCACTCAGCAGAAAGAAACATTCATTTACATGCTTTTTGGTCGGTTTCTTGGCACAACTTGTTGTAGTACTAATTACTTTTTTTAGTTTTAATCATCTAAAAGGTGGGTTTTAACTTTTAACACAAAAACAAAATTACCAAATAAAAAATATCAATGACAAGCATTTGTTGCAACTCAACAAAGGTCTCTTTCAAATTACAGGCCGTCCTGATCCCACAAATATATCGCGCGAGTCATCAGGTGTGTCGCAAGCGCCTCAGTAATTGCGTACAGCGGTCAGTGCCAGCAATATCTGACGAAAATCAGCAACAATGCCAATAAACGAGAAAATAAACTAACTGAACTCACCCAAGAATTTAACTTGTGACAAACGATAAAAGGAACTCACACCATTTCTGAAATATTATTTAACTGTGGAAGGTTGTGTGGCAGTATGAATTGGCTGCGGTGCTCGGGCTTATTGGAACTTAACTGCAATTACGGTACACTTGCAGAGAATGCACTTGTTTTTATAAGAAACTATAAATAAATGCATTTAAGCAAGCTAAGCTGTTGCAGTAAAAGTTCCTTTTCATGTGATTTTCTGCTTTTTGCGGCTAAGCACTGCTTTTACAGTGTGTACATTATTTCTCTAACATTAACTACCAGACGTATTTGCTAATCAATCTTAAAGTTGATAGCATTCCAAGTTATGTTACAGTGATACACATGCAAAAACTCATATCCTTATACTTCTAATAGATATGTAAACCTTCTGTCAGCAATTGAAATCACTGTCGGGGTCCAAAAGTAAAGGTGGGAATATTTATGACTCATTATGCTCTACCATTGCCAAAACTTTAATGCAAGCCTGAATACTGACGAAAAGATGAAGTCTTTGCTAGCTTAGTGGAAGTGGAACAGTCATGGAAAGCACATGAACGGGTTTGTCAATTATAGAAATCAACTACCAGATCATTACCCTTCCAATATCCTAACAAACATCAACAAAGATGTTATTTTTGTAATTTTGCAGCCTGTGTCCTAGGTATGACCGGTCAGACCACAAAAATGTGGTATATGATAAAAGGAGGATCGTTGGTGATCAATCTTTGGTTTGCTACGTTATGCCCAAACGTTCTAAGCGTCTGATTTTTCTGGATGCTTGTCCGTAACAGAGCGTTGTTAGTGGCGTTTCCTTATAAGCGCGAAACTAAAATGAAAATTGCAATTTGTTTTGATTTGCAGCCATTGCACGTTGCGTTGAATAATAAAGTGATCATGTTTTGCTGTCTCCCAAGTATTATCTATGTCCCCATATCAGGTCTTACTGATGACATCGCGCTAAATGTGCAATGTAAAGAGCGCACAAACTTTTGTAATTAACAACCTCGTATTTTTCGTCAACTGACGAAATTCGAAGTAATGCTTGGGGTCAGAGTGCCACTGCAAATATAAACTCTGAGCATGAAACAACAGAAAATATTTCCTTCAACTCTGAGCTATAAATTGTAAGAAGTTTATTTTCCTACTAAATAAAAATATATCTTCTGCATTTACTCATATTTTAGGTTGAAATTGTTTTCTAAATTTAAGGATGATAAAGGCCGTTTTTAGTTATTTGAAAAATTTTAAATTTAAAGGAAATGGTGAGATAAATATTTCACAAATGAGCAGTGAACCGAAAGTTTGTTTGATGTTTTTTGGAAGAGTTATTTTGTGTGTTTGTTTTAGAACGAAACATCAAACCCGACCCAGAGTCTACCACCTGTGAACAAACTCGAGATTTCTTTGTCAATATTCTCTTCCGTTCTTCGGAAGTGCCTGAATTTTTCTCATAAACAAATAACAGAAGATTTGAACATTTTGGCGAAAACGTCGAATGCTGTTCCTCTTCCTGCAAACAGTTCTTCTTTTATGAAAAACTTTCAGTTACATTTGGAGGAGTACCTGCGAAGGATGTTTGAGGTAACTTTTGGTGCACGATTTCATTCTGAAAGATAAACTCGTGATAAAACGTAATTTTTAAATTTCTGTAGTAAATCTTGATTGTGCGTTTCAACCGAAAATTGTATTGTGTGCAATTCTGTTTGGCAGCTGGTTATTTATACAAAAATGCGGCTTGTATGCTTCTTGTTCAACACAGTTTCACGATTTAGCTCTTAAATTTAAAGCCAAACCAGTTTTCGAAAGTGCCGTCAAACTTACCACTCTTTATAAGTAAAACCACAAAGTATTTACCTGGAAAGACAGAATTCATAAACATATGGAATTTACGATCAAACGGTGCGTGAAAGTGAATTATGCGAAAATCGTAGTGTTTTCGTTGTGGTCTCGTAGAAAAGTTTAAAAGAGAAAAGGAACCTAATTTAATCTTATAATTGCTTTGACTTTTTTCCTCACTCATATTTGAAATCCCTAGTTTTTTGGTGGTGACTCAGCATGAAATAACTAATTTGGCAACAATCAATTATGTAATTTCCCGGCGGTGTTACTTATGGAGGACAGGAAGCTTTGGCGGCATGACCATTTGACCAGATGACACTTCGTCGACCAGTCATGCTACAACTGCACCGAAATTATCTGTGCGACTGAACTACAATACCGTCTAAGAGCCCCACTACTGAATTTCTGTCCAATTGTCATGTTGAAAAACTGTCATGCTGTTGAATTGTTTGTTCACTAATTGCCCCGACAGACAAATAATTTATTTAAACTTAAGGAGGTTTCAGTCTCTGTACTTTAAAAGAAAAACAAACCAAGAAAATAGCCGCAATTAATTGTGAGACATTATCAGACTAGGTGTGTTTCATGAACCAAACGTAAGTAACGCGATAGTTTTATTAGAACTGCATCTTTTTTACATCCCTTGCATGGAGGTGTGGTAAAACTTAAACGTTGGCTGAGCTTTGCAATAAAACAAACAAATAGGTGATAAATTAGCCAGAACTAGCTCTTTTATGTTGCAGGAATCGCAGGAGAAAAGAACCCATAGTCGCGATGAAACTTTTTACTTTGTTCCAAGAGCGTCAACGCACGCCGTGCACAACGCAAGTACATTTATGTACAGCGAGTCGTCCACGGCACTCAAGTCCCGCTGCATAACCCACCTCCATGACCTGGTCCACGAGCTGTTGCACAATTCGTCGGTCACTCAGCGAGCAACAAACCGACGCCACGCACGGAATCACCGACGTTTCTGGTTAAACTGCCGACTCCCATAAATCAGTGCAACCACTGCTCTGATTAGAGCTGGTGAGGAAGTAGTTCAGAAATGGGGCGGACTGAGCATCGTTTCCCAACGACAGTGGTGTGCTGCATCGGAATGAAAATTTGCGGCCGGTGTTTGTGCAAATTGGGAAATTGAAAACTAAGTCAGCTAATGACCTAGCGCAAACCCGTCAAAGTGAAAACACAGTGCATAACCCTGCTGTAGAAAGTTGGTTTCTCACAGTACATTTTGTCAGATGCCCGCTTGGTTTGGCTCAAATCATCTATACAAATGAGGAAGCTTTCGATTTACAACCTGCTTTCTTATTACCAAAGGTCCATTTTGCAAAACAAATTGTTGTAAAATTGTTCACGAACCTCAAACTAGTATAAATACAGCTGCAGGTTGAACAAAAATCATGGAGAAGATGTGAACCAGCCAGTGCTGGGGCGATTAAACTGCCAGAAATAAGGCAGTGATTACATTATCTGCAAAGGCTATTTAGAATCACCAAGCTCTTGCCACGGCTTCTGAGAACATTTTCGCAATTTCAAGTAAAGAAAAACATGTGCTGTCAAAAAAACTTAAGGTGTTGTTAATACAGTATCCACGAAACCATTGTTATTTCAAAAGTGACAATCGAACGCGAAAATTTTTGAAAATTCCCCCCATGCTCTGTTCAATATTCAATTTAGACAGAAAAATATCTGCAGCACATTGATTTCTATTATCCATCTTAGTAACAAAAGCAAATAGTGTTTTCTTGGAAAAAAACTGAAAATTTCGAAAAACTTTAATGTAACTTTAAAATTTACTCTTTTAAATGTCAACAACGTACAGCGTGTGTGGACGCATCAGGCAGACATCGACAACTATAATTTTTTTGGCGTTTCTTTGGCGTTTGGATTAGAATTAAAATTGGTGGAATTTGCGAAAACCATAAATTCAACTAAAACGCAATTTAGAACTATATTTGCTCAAATCAAAGCAACTTTAATCCAAGCTCAATTCATGCCCAATGTGGATTCATTCTCATAAGCACGAGAATAGCAAAGGTTCGTACGCCACGATTGGCGCGTTTCGCGCTGTACGATTCGCCTGCATGGCTAATGTGGCGTGGAGATCACACCACATATAAAGTTGAAGTCGTGACAGCCATCGCGGAGCGAACCTGGTCGAGATGAATCTGTATTGCTGTTATCCATTTTGTTGCACTTTCATTGCACGAGGGTGCATTCTCGTTTCGTATTCAAACATATCGTCGGACAAATTAGCATTTTTGGCAAAACCGGAAATTATATTAGAACTAAAATTAGAGCACTGGACCTTTTAGCGACTTTGATTAGAATTAGAATTACTGTGATTTCGCTCTAATTTATCGAATTAGAAAACTAGAATCATTTAGCTCTCCAAGTCTGGCATCAGGATCGTCAAGGTATTTGTCAGTGTGGTGATCCTTGCGCAAGATCGCCTGTAGCAAATTTTTCAAAGCCCGAGGCTTAAGATTGATGACGCTCGAATTTCAAAATAATACATTGTGTTCCTTAATCGTGTCTTTAGATTAGAACTTTTTGATTCATCAAGAGTGTTACCTAAGCTCAGTTTAAAAGATATGGAAGAACACTGCTTTTGCTCTTTCTTTTCTACGAGCTCATTCGAAGGCTAACAAACCAAGCTAGTGTATAACCGACAAATGAAACCGTAGTACAGACATTAGTTTCTTATAGTCACCAACAGACAAGTACCGCAGCAATATGTGTAATTTTAACGCATTACAATATTTTCTGCCTCACAGGTTCCGTGCGTTTACAGATATACTCATAAAGTTTGTTAAAAACGCACATGGATGTGTATACAAAACACGCTGTTACCAGAGTACGGCAATCCAAGAAACATTTTTTACCTATAAAACTTCTTAGACAAGCTGGGAACGCATGGGTTTTCAACGGGTGTGTTATGACACAAAGAGTTGCAGAGAGAAGCAGGTTAACATTGACTGGTACGTAACAATAGAAAAAGCTTTTCTACACAAATTATACATTTCTAATTACTCAAGTATAGCTATTGCATGCATTGTCAAATCCACTATTTTTGCGAGAGTTCTTCGAGGCCATTAATTCAATGGGAGCCAAATGAAAAGTGTGATTTGGTCAGGGGCACGTCCAGGGGGGCGATTGGGGCGATCGCCTCCCTCCTAAAACCTACAAAAGTAACTTTTTTCACCATGATTTTTTACAATTCAGAAAACAGCATTCGTGATATGAAGCATTTCTGTCGTCCATTATTTTGTCACAGCAGTGTTTTGAAGTATACTTCATCTCTCTTACAGTAGCGAAGCCGTTGTGAGACTTAACTACCAAATATTACTGAAATCGCCCCCCTGGCTGGATCCGCCCACGGATTTGGTATTCATCCGATGTAATAAAACTGATGTTTGTTTTCAGCCAAACTTTTTGCAGGTTGCAAACACATTATACCAGGAAGACCAACTTCTTGGACAGTCAGTTTGGATGAATACAGACTTGAAATTATGCAAAACATTCTTTACGAGGACTGAAAAAAATTTGAACAAGTCCATATCCTCTCGCTCTCTCTCTGACGAATATATCTTGGTCAGTGATTCTCAACGTGGTCCCAGTTGGAATTTCTAGTGGTGCACAGAGAGTTCCATAAATCTTTGGTAAAATGTTCCTGAAAATTGTAACCTTTACTGTGCAAAAAGTCCACTTATGTGCAATACAGTTTCGCCTAGTTGTTCACGAGAATCAGCATAGCAAAGTGATCCGTCGGATGTTTTTTAAAATAGTGGTCCATAGGCCAAAAAAGGTTGAGAACCAATGATCTAGATGTACCTGGACGCAAGCACACGGAATTTCAAAATGTAATTCGCCCGGAAACTCTTTCGCTGTTGCTCTTTACGCAAAGTACAAACAGTGGTCTCTCTCTGCAAAACTTGTTTATGTCGCTGCAATGAATGGACGTCTTCTCGTGATTTATTTTCACAAAGTGCGAGAATATGTGTTCCCTCTTGGTTCCGTGCGTGGGGTTTGAACTACAAGGTGGCACCTCCATGTTTGTACCGACAACGAAACGAATGTAATGTTAAAGTTGCTTGTCGTGGAAAATGAGATTTCGTCCAACTTGAAACGATTACGATCCACTGCAGTACGACCAGGGCTGTGGAGCCGGAATTTAAATGTAGGGGTTCCGGCTCCAGCTCCAGGCATCTAAATTTTTTGGCTCCGACTCCATCATCTAGAAGTTTTTAGCTCCGGCTTCAGAACGATTTGGTCCAATGCAAACTAAAAAACATTTTGCAGAGCTCGCTCTCCCCACAAACCATTACTGTGGAACCGGAACCCAAATTTCCGACTCTGGCCCCAGCTCCACCGTCCAGAAATTTTTGGCTCCGACTCCAACCATGCAAAATTGCTTGGGCTCCAACTCCACAGCCCTAAGTACGACCCACACCGAATACAGGTGTTTATTGATAATGCGGCTATTGACTCCTATGACAAGCTTTGCACCGCTGCACATCTACGTGAACAGTCAGTTTGACTAAAAACCATCAGTCTTGCTCATCCGCAAACTTACGATAACTGTAACAGTGTAGCAAGCACACTGACTGAGAACACGAGGCATGGCTCATGGCAAATTTTTCTTGTAAACGGCAGTTATTTTATATTCAGTTATGTACAAAGAAGACACGTTTCTGTGAGAAAACAGAAATTATTTGTCAGTACCGCTTTGTGAAGCTGGCTTCAAAGTTTTTTTTATTGGCGTTTTCCTTCAGATGATATCTCAAATATTGTGAGTTGCTACTGACTTTTCTCAATGCATCAATTCCTTGCTTCTGTGTTTTTCTACAAGCATTTTGAATTTTTTAAATAACTGCTTTGCACATGCATTTTAACACCTATTTCAAGAAGTGCTGGTTTCTTCATTGGTTGAGAAGTATTAAAGCCGGTGTGCCAATCTCGATTTGCCGGTGTGGGTCATATTCTGCAGATGTGCTGCGAGCCACAAACCAGTCCTGTTTAAAGTATCGTTCATCTGCGAACAATACTTAAATTGTGAAAAGCAACTTGCATTCAACGAATGCTGGTTTTTATTGCTCAGCATACGTTCATTTCACTCAGGTGAGTATTTTACGGGACTGATGTGTAGCATGTCCTTATACATTGTATTGCAGTGGTTCTCAAACTTTTTCTGATCGCGTACCGTCTGTGGGTCCCATACTATTACCACGTACTACCTTATCCCAGGAAAACTCAATCTACCAAATGTCATTCAATCAAAAGTTCTGAAAACAAAAATTGACACCAATACAGCACGAACAAAATCGTGTTGAGAAAATCATAATAGCCATTTTTAAAACCCAACTAGGGAAGTACACAACACTTCAGGCATTTATTAACAGAAACCGCCAAGTAAAAATTATAGTTGTGAATATATTTTTGTGAAGAAAAACAGAAAGTGGGCCTATTCACGTAACACCTTGAAGGC
>Ga0210059_1008496_pt1 | contig 16195 bp, 6 predicted proteins | sample Ectturendosymbi2_FD_188042 | JGI IMG/M metagenome (GOLD analysis project Ga0210059, IMG submission 188042) | Ecteinascidia turbinata endosymbiont from Florida, USA - Sample 2 (SPAdes) (version 2) | ecosystem: Host-associated > Tunicates > Ascidians > Unclassified | place: Key West, Florida...
TTGACCTGCCTCGTGATAAAGAGTCTGAGGGATTAAATGTCTGGGTGTTTAATTGTCTGTGTGATTAACTATCTAGTGATAAAATGTCAGTGATTAATTGTCGCGTGATGAAATGACGCGTGATTAAATGTGTGGACACCCTCTTCAGCCAACCCATGACGGAGTCATCTTCCAAATTTCCAAAGATTTAGTACCCTAATTTTTTAACTGTGCGTTTAAATATTTGAAAGTATTTAGTTCCGCTCTTTGATTTCGCTGTTCTCAGTTTCATGTACTTTTTTACATTGAAAATATGTTTTGAGCTTGATTTATTAATTTTTGTGGTGTTTCCGTCTTATATAAAAACCCAATTATACCTAGCGCATATCTGGGTGATATGTTATGTGCCGAAAATCTATTTTTTTTGTTTAGTTAGGTCTCCAATCCATATGAAGCGTTTGTAAAATGTCTTTGCTCGACGCAGAAAGTTTTACTCGATGCGCGTTTTTGAAAAAAATTTTGTTAGAGATTTAACCTCAATTGCATGATCGGATTTCATGCTGCAAATTTATAAAGTATTAAACTAAACATTTTGGTATCTCACAAGCGGAACCTGCTGGTTATGAGATGCGAATGTTTTGTGGGTGTAAAACATACATTCCAAACTTCTCAATTTTTCACGTTTTTAATTCAATCATTTTCCAGGTGAATGACATGTACTGTTCAATATTGCATTTGGCATATTTAATAAAACAAATCACATAATACTGAAAGGTGTGTTTGGAAGTACAACAGGAATCCAATATTTGGGGTTGTGCCTATGAAAAACCCAAAGCCGTTAATAATTAAAGCATTTCCTAACTCTATTTTTAAATGCTAAGCTGAAGATTGTGGACAAGTTATCAGTCGTATGAAAGCGTTTTTTAAATTGACGAAACGTTTATCCAGGTGTTTCAAGATCCAGTCGCATCGCTACTCAATTTTCTTTATATCAGCAAAGACTTTTTCAAGTGTAATATGAGTCGAGGTAACGGCCATCCTTTGCGAACAATGTGACGTAGTAGTCCGCAGAATTCCCTACCTGAATTCCAGGCCGTGTTCCATTCAGACTGTCGAAACAAACGTTTCTCCTTTCACAACAGTATCTCAACTTTTCTGACAGGTCTGTTCAAACGCAATATTATTTTGTGTCAATACTTTTTGAGAAGGAAAGGTGCCTGGATACTACAGTAGAAATACTTGGGATTTGTAGTATCTTGGATGGACTTTTAATTAAATTAATTAATGGCTGGACTTCCTACAAATAACTGTGTTTACTCTGAAAAACTCCATTTTAATCAACATTGCACCAACAGCTAGGTACGATTCAGTCAACCTATGTTTTGCTGTACTTCTTTGACATATCACAAAATTCTCATATATTTTTTGCTACTTTCAGAATTTCAATTGCTTCACAGTTTTTTTTCCAGTCGTTGATTTATCATTGAATCTAGAACATTGCCTAACTTGAAAATCATTGCTCTCAAGACTACCTGCGCACAATTTGTATTACACTACTTAATTGACCACTGGCAATAAAGTTAAATCCATTACTGTAAGTTTCAGTGTAATACAAACACAACTATCTGTAGTCGCTTCTTTGCGCAGCCCCTTCAAATTATTTCATTGTATTGTGATGTATCTGGAGGTGACATATGATTTATTTTTCAGATTTTTAGGACAATAGCGAGGTCATTGGTTGCGAACTCGTTGGCCTCTGGTTTTGTTCTATGAGCCTTGTAGCAACTCAGCAATCGGTCACTGGGTACTAGTTTCAGAGCAGCTTCGCATTTCACCGACTGTTAGGCTAAGTTCGATCCTCTCTCGGGCCATACCAAGCATGAAGAACGATTTTTCAAACGTTGAAAACACCTACTTTGAACATGATATTATATGTGCGGTCCTCGGTCCTGTCATATGTGCCGTGAACTTTGAAAGTTGTATGTTTACTCGTCTAACGTAGTTTAGGCAGATATGAACAAACGAATGAAGTGTAACACACTTTATTAGACCAAATCTTTGGGATAGAAAATGGCGCAGGTATATTGCACTTTATGGTGGTCTGTCCTTTCATCTTAGATTTATTAGGTATCGTACACACATGCGAGCTTGGAAGCGTTATTCCTTGCTGTGCATTGTTTTGAATAAGATGTTTTTTGGACATGACGCAAAAGTAAGCAGCACTATAAGATACGCAAAGCGTCATGATTATTCTCTCATTCCATTGTAATCCATGTTGAACGTTAGTTACAAGACAGTGAAAGCACCATTTTTACATTCATCAGAGCAATCCTATAAACCAGCGTGAAGGCGTACAATCAAACGTGTCAGCCCATAATTTTTCTGTTGATTCTGAAAAGCAAACGAGTTTGCTGAAATTCATTTTCAAGGTAAAAGCAGCTTGATTAATATTCACATCTTCGAACAGTTGATGTAATTCAAGTGACACCCAAAATATCGCCAAGTGACGATTTTGAAAACAGGCATAGATCACCTGCTAAAATGTTCGGAGATATCACTCAGAAAATACAGTTTGTGCATATGAAACCATTGCGACTGTTGACAATTTAAATCCACCCGATGTTGGCGGGGATTGATTTTAAGGTCCTGTACTTTACTGACAATAATGTCTTTGTTGCAAACAATCGGGATAACCACTTTGAAGCCTATCTTACCACTTCGCATATTGCTTGCCGGCAGATAAAAAATCTTTTGCAGAAACAAATTTTATTCTAAGCTTTAGCTGTGAATTACCCTGAACACAATACAGTACTTGCAAAAAGGTTTTGTCAAATATATTTATTTAATATCACAAACAATAAGAGCTTGAACATGTAGAACTTGGGGAACAAGGACACTAAGTAATTTTTGTGCAAGTTTTTGTGATAAACACAGGCAAAAATTATTTTTTTTTATCAGGATTGCTATACGTTTCCAAACTGAGTGTTAACCACAATCCTGTAATCGTGAAATAGTGACAAGAGCCGTGATATCTGAAAGATCAAGATAAAAGTACATTTATCATTTTGGTTTGCTGAATTGAAAGAAATAAAATATTGAAACAACTTTGTTCATGTTTCAATAAACTGTTTTGTCTGTTTAAGGGCATTTGATGAAGAGGAGAAATGTGAAGTCGGTACTATTCAAGAAGAACTTCTTCCAGAGCGGGATATGGTTATGGCAACTTCCTTTAGTCAAACCGTCATGAACAATAACCTTTGGACAGTTCACGAACGTCATGATGAAGTTCATGAGTTTACGCTGAACTGGCAAACGCAGCAGGTTCAAACGCGAAATGCTTCTGAGAAACGCATGACCACAGCATATGAAACGATGGCTCTTTCATCACCCGTACATGAGGAAACAGACATTGAAGGTGTTTCTGCAACTGGCGTTTTTCACGTTTCTCTAACTGACAGTGCAGAGGAGATTGGAATTGACAGAAGTTAGATTCTCTCCCACGATACTTGGCAACAAGCAACTGGCCATATTCGGTCAAGGGTGCATCAGATTGCTCCGAGACTGTCGAACTTGAATTCGTGGCCTGTTGAACAAATGGCTTCAGATGAACAAGTGCACGACACCCACAATGATTTTGTGGAACTGAATCCACAGCCAAAACATTGGAGAAATTAAACTGCTCAGGTGCATCTGCTTCAAACTGAGACAATGCAACTCATGCTTCATTTATAGAAGATCATGTTTTAAATTACTACTGCCAAAAGAACTTCAACGAAATGTGAAAACTGAAAGTATCAGATGCTCTATCAAACTTTGTATTTTGTATCTGTTTACTATGAAAGCTTTCTTATTGTTAACTTCATCTTTATTTCCCTTTGCATGGCGTCATTTTCTATAGAAATTCACAGACCTTACTTGATACAGCGCGCTCGGTAGAATGTATTTCGTCTGCTTTCCCACATTTTCCTCATTTAAAGTTCAAGTCGTATTTTGTTGAAAATATTATACTTTCTCTGCCATTGGTCTTGTCCTAAAAGTGCCAGTAAATGCAAAAACTGTGATCTACGTTACATTTCGATTTCACTTCGGAATGGGTCTTTGCAGTTCTTTTGAACATTCTGTTGTGTTGTAGATACCACACGTTGTTTGCAGTATACTATAGTTAAAGTTCGAAAGGGGACTGTTGACTTGGCCACCGAAAAGCTTTAAAGATAAAATTTTTAAGATAATGTAGCTAATTGTTGAGTCAGTCGCTACAATAAAGGAAGTTACGTGGTTCTGTCTGACAGTGGAGTACCAAAAAAGAAAATTCAGCAATGAAACCAAGCGTCATGCTACCTGGTAATGCAATTCACTGTTACGGTGCTTCGTAAAAAGTGTTAGCTTTATAAAAGTTTGTAGTGTCCTGAAAACGTGAACACGTTCAAGCTAAAACATATGAACTAAGAAAAAATACCGATTGCATTTTCAAACTGGCCTCTAAAAATCGCTACTATACGGGCCCAAACCTCCATACTATTCATACTCGAGGAGGAGACAGCAAGTGTGCGTACCTAAGCGCCAGCAATTTTATCATAGTCGGTAAGCCTGGAGCGGATTAGGGTCCAAGGTACGGTCTGGGTGAGCTGAAGAACAACAGTTTTCTGAGTTTTTTTAACAACGGTGTTTAACTTTCCACCTTTCTCAACTCAGCCACAAAAAGCGTCGTTGAGTTTATATTTTGCATATCCCACGTGACGACGCCCACTCAATTAGGATGTGATCCCGCCATCATGGACTACAGCGTCCCTTTTCTCAGCCGGCATTGAAGCTGCAGCGAACGCAGTATCCTCGTGTCTTCAACTCGACAAATAAAAGACAAAACTGAGGCCAAGTTGCAAGATAAACGAAGCAACATAACGAAGAACCATGACAACACAACGCCAAAGAACGGGAATCTCAGCTCAAAATCAAATGTGCTCCACGATAGAAAGGTGCCAGTGTATGACGGAGTTGAAAAACTTGACAAAAGTTGCAACTTGCAATCTGCTTTAATAAAACTTACAGATAAAAGGCCAGGGGCATGGTTCGCAGTACTGTAGTTGGAACCAATTGCATTTGGAAATGAATAACACTCTTTATACAAATGCAATTGCATTCGTTTTGTTTATTCGTTTTTGTGTGCTGCCTGGATTGTCCGTTAATTTCATTAGCATTGAAATATTTTCAAATAAAAGTAATATTTTACCCAACAATAAAATCAATAGTGGGGGCGATTTTTAAGCAAAGTTCCTGTTGGGGCGGTTGAAGAAAACAGGTTAAAGTCCACTGATCTAAGCGATGCTCAGGTGCTCACAGAGACCTCGTGTGGCTTATTGTGATCATGGATGCAGTTGGCGCAAGGATCCCCACACCACAGCACAATCGTTTACGGCAGTGATTCTCTACCTTTTTTCTTTCAGGCCTCCCTTAAGCAATTGTCCTTTGTTTCAAGTACCACTGACTTTAAATAAGCTGTAAAAACAAATGTATTCATTGGTAAGCTTAGTGATCAAACATTCCATGTTGTAGAGCACGTAAGGATTCACGCCCCTGGAAATTTGTGTACGGGTTTATGGGGTGTACCCCCTTGCTTCATGCGGAGGAAAACTCGGGTGTTTCTTTGAATGTAGAGTATACGCGCGAGATCTGGAATAGATTTATAGCTGTATGACGAAGCTGCTGTCAGGATCTTAGTTGAATATTCAACTTTATAAGTGCTTTGCAACGGAATATAAATTGGATTTGAGTCATTTGAAGAGAGATAAACCAACCTTGAAAACACAGTTGGTCATAGATTTGGGAAAAGCAAATTTATCAACAACGTTATCCGTGGATAGGGCTACAAACTACGTTTGCGTCTAATATACGTACACTTTGATTGGGGTAGTTTTGATAGAGAGTTTCCAGTGATTCATCGGGAATCTTGATCAGCTTGACCAGCTCTTTCATGAATTGTAAGTGATTTTGAATCGGCACTAGCTTTTCTATGTTAAGATTCCAGGCAAGTTTTACTGCCTGCTGTAGCCCGACAGATACATTCTTTCATTTCAGCTAATACACAAGATTTTTCCGCGCTGCTCTGTAAAACGCTCTTTGCCTGTGTTGCTTACCTGCTAGTTGTAACGGCGACAAACGAGCAGTCGACTTCGTTTTGTTTGACCGCTTCAAGCTATTTCATCCGGTGACCCGTTTACTGTGCGCGACATCTCTACGTTCAAACAGATTGATTTACGCCTCCTTGAAGTCAATTAATTGACAGAATTTAAGGGATAGCATCATTATTTCTAAGCATCTATTGTTCTCGCAATTCCTGGTGTAGGTCATCAGAAGTCCTGACCAATCTTCAGCTATTTGCAAGTCGTTTTTCTGTTTTCACCTCGCCTAGGGTGTGATAAAACTATGCAGATGAGTCCAATTTCTAAAATAGTCACGTTTTCGGCCTTTCCTGAATAGAGTAAATTCTGCTAATCAAAATAGAAAGTTTTCAGATAGCAGAAAAAAAGCAGAAAAAATAGCAGAAAGCAGAAATAAATTAAAAAAAATGTAAAAAAAGCAGAAAAAATAGGAAAAGTAATAATGAGAAAAGTGGAGACAAGCAAAAAAAGCAGAACTCATCGATAATGAAAAACAAGACTCATTTCAGTTTGATTGTGATGTTGAAGATGCTTTAGTTTTCCTATATTAGTAAGCACGAAACATGAATTTCTTTCATTTTGAATTCTTGTAAACAAATTTGGGGGTGGAAAGGGCTGCCGGTCGGCACTTAGCCTTGCTACGCCACTGTCTGTGTCCATTACCTTTGAAAAAAAATCTGATTTTGTTTTTGCAACTGTTAAAAGCGCGTGAGGATTAGGTAAGAACGTGTGATCGATTGAAACAAGCACATGGTAAACTTTCAAACAATTCCATGCATACATCACGTGAAAACGAAACTAACTTACTTGAGTACTATGTAAGCCATTTGTTGAAGATTAAAAAACGCTGAAAAAGAGGGACTTTCACCAAATTTTTCTAAACAAAGTTTTACCGAAAATAAATTTGGACGACACATTCGTGGCAAATGCGGTTGATATTGCCACTTTCAGTCTGACAATTGCCATAGACATTGATTAAGGTGTTAATTTGGTAAATCTATCCCTGTAACATTGCTGCATCACAAACGTTTTCATCTTTGTGTAGTGACTAAAAATGTAGTTGCTTTCACAAAATTTTTTCTTCACCCTATCTAAAGTAGAAAGTTTCCTAACTTGTTAAGTGCTGCGAGAATTGTCCCATTGACAGAGGTGTTCTCATAGCCATCGACTTGTCACCAGTATATCAAATTAATCTGCTGTCAAAGTTTGAGAGCAGTGCAAATACGAAATCATGAAGTTGCTCACATGCCAATTACCCTGAAATAAGTTGGTTCTATTATTGTTTTGTTCCGCTCCTCTTAGCTTTGCACAAGTTTCGTCTTTCAGGTTATGGCGAAATGGTAGCTTCATTGGTGAACTCGCTAACCCGTGGTTTTGCCCGATTTCAACACGACCGCGTGCAGTTTTTGCGCCACACAGTGGTCATTCACTGCAAACTCTTTTTGACGCAGACTTGCCTTTCACCACCAGGAACATTCAAGCCATCTTTCATTGTCACCACAAGTTTCATTGTACCTGCACACGATTCAAACGGAAGTGTGTCCAACAAATAAATAAATGAAAGTTTTCCAACAAATAAAACAAAATTTGCTAAAATAAATTATATTTCAAGCCTCTCATTCATTCACTGCACTGGTTCATCAAATGTTTTTAACTGTTTGAGAAACTTTCAACAACACTCAAAAACTCTGCCTTTATGCTTTAAGCACAAATGTTTGATGTCATTTTTTCAACCTTTGACTGATAATATTGTTTAATGGGTACAATGCGGAAACGTCAAGTATCATATTGGCTGCAGTGCGCAAATTAATGGTTCTACTCAAACGCGTGTGGATCAATTAATCTTATGCAAACCGAGTCCAAAATCTTCTTGAATACAAATTTGCTGCATTGAAAGTCTTTAAGCTTTAATAAGGAGTCTGAGCAGGTGACTTTCACAAATTAAGGAATTTGTCGTGACTGATAAGAAGTGGCGTGAAATCCAAACACAAGCCTTGAACGATTTTAACCTTTGTCATATTTGTTTTTTATAAAAAAATTGATAATGAATGTGGGGTGAACCCTCTCCAAACTCCTAATATCTGGATTTCCAAAGTTAAAGTAAATCGAAAAGGAATGAAAACATTCTAGATGATATTTGAAGCTCTTACTGCACGTTTTAGAGAATTTAATTCTTTGATTCTCATTGCAATAAACCACGTTCACTGAATATTGGCCGTAATCAAGAGTTCTCTGGTCTGCAGATATTTTCAAAAATTCCGACAAGTCTTTGCCTCTTGAAATTCTGAACAACCAAGCGTTCCTGTCAAAGTCACTTCTGAAATTAAATGGGTTTGGCTCCATGTGGATCAACTCGTATTTTTATGGCATGCAGCACAACGAATTACGTTCGTTGATTTGCACCTCTTCAGATGAGTCACCCAACGTTGTATTCTTTACGAGTTGGTTTAATATCTCTTAGCTTCTGAACACACTCACGCTTTGCTCGAGTAATTGCAAGTTTAAAACCGTCATGCAAGCCCGGTAGTGATCGACGCCATTTATAGTGATCGAATTGCTGGTACAAAAAATTTTTGAAAATCAGTAGAAAAAGCTGCTTGGTCAAGAAATTTAATAAAAAATTCCGTAACAACAAAACTTCGCGAAGGGGTGCTAAGGCCAGTGGCCCAACTACATGGGAAAGTACGTACGGAATAAGATCAACGCATTTTTGATTGAATGCTCATTGAGCCTTCCATCTAAGCACAAACAGTTCACACGTTCACACAAGAGATGAGCCGACTGTCATATTTTACGGTTCAGATCTGTTCCTGGATTTTTAAAACTCAGTCCACGTTTAACCATAGTCTAAAAAATTCAAAAATGGTAAGTCCAAACTCAAATAAAGTCGAAAAGATTATCAAAATACAGCTTCTTACCATCAAAAAAGCAACAATTCTTTTCCATTAACTCAGTACAAATCCAGTCTTGATCCTATATTTTTTAAGTAAGTTACAATCCGGATCCAAACCACCTTCAACAAAATTCGCTATAATCTGGGTCAAGTCCAATTCTCATCCCTGGTACAAACTGCATTCGCTTGAATCACCTGACTTATCACTTATCAGTGGCACCTTTGCGTGGAAAGCGTTTTTATTTTATCATTATTCCGGATATTCACAACCTGACATGGTCTTTCCAGGTAGCCAGTGAGTTAATTTTCAGTCAGCGCCCTTTCGGCAGTTGTTTATTTTCTTGTTACAAGTTAGTTCCCACTGCTATACCAAAGGCAGCCTGTATTGCTTTTTGTGTCAATGCCGATTAAAGTTTCCGATTTGCGCAAGTCGAAGGCAATGAATTGTACAGAGTCATCTCTCAAATCCCCTGCTTGCTTTGTGTCACAAGCAGCCCTGAGTTTGAGTGACGTCTTCGCCCTCTCACAGGTTAGGGTTAATCAGATTCTCTAAATAAACTTGTGTATTTGGATAACGACACACCTCAAAAAGTGGTGTTGTGGCCAGCGTTGGGACGAGAAGTTTCTGTCAAGTGGCCGCGCTCCGTCGACTAATCAAACAACTCTCCACCGCGGCAAAAAACGCTCAGCAGTTCTGTGGTATACCATACCTGCGCTCTGCGTCGCGCTTTGCTTAGTATATTATTGGCCTGCATCTGGCAGGCGAGCTCTTTCATTGATTGTGCAACCTCTTCGCCCATTGCTAGGCCGACATATTATCACACGTGGTTTCGCAATAAACTTTTCGTTGTTTGAACTAAATTTGTTGGTCGGCGCAGCAAAAGTCGCTGAATCTCCATCCGGGCATCATCGTATCACCCAGCAACGTTCATTGAATGGTTCACTCCAGCACAGTACCGATTGTAATTGCAGTTGACTTCAATGCATCGTGGTATTTTGACATAAAAATAAAGGAAACGCTTAGAATTGGGATGAAAAGATCAAAACTTATGTTAAAGTACAATTTGAAAAAGTTTGTATTCACACAACAAATATGCAAGCATAAATCATAGTGTGTGTTTTAATTTTGTAATAAATGTATGAATAAATGTTATTTGAGAGTATTACAACTAAGTGCACCAATGGATTTCTTAACGCTTACATTCTTACAATATAGACACTTCGTTACATAAAAACGAGAAAAGTTTCATCTTAGGAGACACAAACAACTTTCCTAAAACAACTTGCTTCGTGCTGTGCGTAATGCAAGCTGCTGAGGTCGCATCGGTGCATCACAAATTCATTTCACATGTTCTGGCTGGCGGCCATGACTTCGAACAGTCTTTATTGACGAGCCATTCTCATGCTCCAACAGCAAGAAACATATTTAGCTTCAGTGAGCTACAGTTTAGAGTGTTATCATCAACATCGCTGGTTTCCAACTTGTGGTTTTATGGCTGTATAATAACAAAAGCTTAGAATCGGTATGATGAAATCATAAACACTGGGCAATTAGAGAAGGCAACAGTATGTTGACAATATTCGTCTTTATGCAAGGTTTTGACTTAAGTTTGTTTACCTACAGTACATTAGCGTAAACCATTATCTTATGCAGTAATGCACAACTGGACTATACTAGACCAATATAGTGAGCTTCGTGTCAAAAGTACTGATGCTGTTGATAAGAGAAGATATTTTCTTTTCAATTAAGTACGTTATGGTCAGTTGACTTTGATGACCTCCGGGTCTTTTCGTTGGCCATGCAAAAAAAAACAAGCATTGTCTGTCTGTCTGTCTGTCTGTCTACGTAATCAAAGTGTTGCAGACCCCTTGGCTAGGGCCTGGACATTCAAATAAAAAAACTTGATCTTTTCAAAGTTCGGTTGTTTTCCTGTTTTTTCGTCGCGTTCGTTCTAATGAGCTTTCTATTCGCACAAATTGAAATTGCCACCTTTCACCGTGCTTTATTGTTCTTAATTATGAGTCATGAAACTGCATTTGTTGCAGTAAATAAGCTAATGAACATCATACTGCAAATAACGCAAGGCCTTGTGGTCTGGCGAAATGTTGCCACCAGTCAGAACTTTCCGTTTCGATAACTTCGCATTTGAAAAATCAAATTGGTGCCAACATGAAAAGCACGACGATTCGAAAAGCGACTAATTGCAGAGTGTTCTTTTACGAGGTAGACGTTTCTGGAAGAGAGCATATCGTGCACAGGAAGCGTTTCATAGGCTATGCACACTTGCAATGCATGTACGCCCGCCGGAAATTTCACAATGTCAAACGTAAAATGATGAAGTGAGTAAGCATTTTCTGCTGTTTACATTAGTCCTGGTCGTCAGAAAGAACATCTCGGTGCTAACGCTGTAACGATTAGTTTGCATACTTGCGTTGCTTTTGGTAAAACAATTGTAGCGAAGTCCAGTAAATTAATAAAATTGTGGCGCTGCTTTACAGTAAAAGCAAGGTGAATGTACATCAAACGTTGGGGATTACTCCAAGCCAGGATCTTTAAATACGAGTAAGTAAGGCTAATGAAAACTACGATTAAGAAAAAAGCTTTGAAGGTTAATGTTTCATCATCTCCATTATTCTTCTCCTTTAGAGGAGAATAGTTTTAGCATGGTAACTCCAAATATTATTTTTGAAGCAAAACACATTAACTCACGGGTATAGCATGCGATTATAGAATGATTCTATCTGAATAAGATGATAGGACTGACGATGCGCAGTGTTACGTGAAATCGATTTCCTATTAAATATTTGCCATCGATTCCTTGCTTCTTTCATCTGTGGAGTGAAGTTACTTGAATAATGATATGCGCAATTTGAATCATAGCAAAGAGATGAAAGCAGAGCCCAGTCGGCTGATTCCTCGAAAGCCTATAGAAAATCTAGAGCTTTAATTTGTTGTTGGTAAGGGCAGGTAGACCAAATGTGACTCCATACTCAGACATGAATCTTTGTACAGGTATTGTAGCTAATGCAGGAAAAACCAGTATCAGTGAACAAATAAGAAGTATATAATGTTCTTTTCCTCTGAATCCAGTCAGCATTTTGCAGTATCGAATACGCTATACTGTCAACGTCAGAAACAACAGTAAATATCATATTTAATTTCTTGAGCGGACATTGCAAAGACAAGAAACTCATGCTCGTCAGGAAAATATTACACAGATATACACATATTTAGTTGTTTCATCTTTTTCAACTTATTTAGACTAATTTCAGGGTGCTGATTTCCTATCTGAAGTCAGTTTTTGTCAATCACGTCACAATTTTGTGCAATGCCAGTGGTTTTGCGAAATTGTATACCTAAGAGTAAAGAGGATGCTAATAGATCTAATGCCAATTCAAATTTTATTCCTTTGTCATTATGTGGTTACAATTTGAGCACAAATGGACAGACAAATTGTCACACTACAGAAAAAACACATGTTCATGTTACAATACATCACGTGGTATAGGACGTGAGGTGCTGGCGCACACCCAAAAGTTTTGATTTGTGGAAAATCCGAGCAAAATTGCTGAAAATTTGGGCAAAAATGGCGGCCAACCTTGTTTGATTTTAAAAAATGGCACCCAACACTTCCAGAAAAACACATGAAGACTTTTTCGGAGGTCATACCAAAAACGGTCTTCATAATCTTTGATATTTGTGGAGAAATTTTGTAGGGAAAGTCCCACAACTTTTCGTGCAAGTTTGGGAAAATTCGGGCAAAAATTTTTCGCACCATAACAATTTGCTTGCTCCTTAACCTATGTGCATCTACATATTTTCAAACCAAAACTGGATGGTGTTTAGACACAAAAGAAACAGAAAGCCATTTCGAGTAGCTTTATCATGATTCACAATTAAGAAGTTAGAAATTTGTCTTCAGTGATTTTCTGTCATGTGATTTACTGGGCCAGTCTCGTTTTAGGGTCCAGCAATAGTCTGCAATCATGTGTGTGTCCCTCCATCCTTGATAACGATCGTCCTCAATTTTCAAGTCCTGGTAAAAACGCTCAATTTGTTCTTCACTGACACCACCCAAGTTATCTGGAAATTTGTCTAAATGAGATTTCAAATAATGCAGCTTGATGCTCATATTGCATCCCAACAGTTAGCAATTTACCAACAATTCATTGACCAAATCTTGGTAGTTAAATGATCTACTTTTCCAAAAAAATTGTGTGCAACAGATGAAAAGCAATTGCAGAACGATCTTGACGGTATCATGTTCTTCCATAAGCATCACTGCATATCCAATTGGTATTGATCCATATTTATTGCCATATAGGTAGCCTATGTATCCATACCTATTGGACATTCAGTTAACACGTCGCTTTGAAATATCTGTGAAAGGTCCCTCTTCATTTTTTTACTGTGTCAAACCCATTGCTTCTAAGATGGATTCCAGATCATGGAAGTATAACAGACCTTAACTGAAAATGAAAAACTGAAAAAAATCCTGCTCTCTGTTTCGATGCAATGTGATGTTGGTTCCAGGATGAAACAGGTGCTTTTCTTGAAATCTTGATACCAGCAACTCAAATGATTGTATGGGTAGATTCAAATCACGCATTATGTCATTTACTTCAGACTGGTCAAATAAAGAGGCAGGCAATAACCAACAACTTTTGCTAAAACTACCGACGGACATGTCATCATCTGTTGAAGTTAAAGAATATCTGAGTTTATCATCTTCTTCAAGATCGGGAAGGCAGGCTTTGGTGCAACCACAACATGAGGAATAGGCCTTAAGCTGATTGGAAGTTTGGATACTGCAGTAGATGTTTGTTTTTCTTATTGAAGCATTTCACATTTACCATGCAAAAGTAACGTTCTGCAACATTGTCGATATGTTCCCTCCAGATCACTGGAATGCCAAAAGAAGGTGCTTATCTTTTCCATGGGACCATGATCTCAAAGTTTCCACACAGCTTGTACAGACTTTATGTGGAACCCATGCTTTATCTTGATCCCGAAACTTGATTTAAAAATCAGCAAAATAGGCTCTTTACACTAAGTGGTTGATAGACTGTCCTTGTGCTGTTGATGAAAAACGTCCACAAATGTAGCAAAAGACAACAGGATTTTTGAAGTATTTTCTTTTCATTGAAGACATTCATAACGCAAGTGATCAAACAAATTTAGTCAGTGTTAATAATTAGGAGGAACAACTAGTTAACACTCAACGGCACAGTGTCTGGCGCGTCAAGCCACGTGTATCGCCACTATTGTCTGCAACGCACGTCCGCCTTGTGCAGTTAGACATTCTGGAACGTGGCTTGGCGATCTGCGCGAAGAACTGCACGACGTTCCGGAACGTGGCGTAGCGATCTGCGTAAAAATTGCACGTTCTGGAACGTGGCATGGCGTTCAAAATCTTAAAATTATTTTAATTGCTGTGGCAATCATTTAATGGGGGTAGCTACAGTGTTTGGGTAGCATTTGGCCATTTTTGAAAATATAATTGTGATATTGCAAAGAATCTTGACGTGATAGAGAGAAATTGAGTTCATTTTTTAATTCAGCAGCCTCGAAACATTAAGATCTGAAACAACTCGATTTTTTTTGTATACCAGTGTTATCGTTGCTGGGTACATGTTTTAATTGTAACATACTGCTGCAGGATACTGCTGCTGGATAAAATACTGCTGCTTAACATCATACTGCTGTTGGATGCAAGGAAAAATCACGAACTATTAACAAAGACATGAGATGACTCTGTTTCGTTACCCAGATCAGCAAAACATATGATGCACTACACGTAAGCTGAGTGTTAGAAATCGGTTTCAGCTTAAATAGCTGGTAAACCTGTCGCGAAATTTCTTGCAAATTAGACAGAGATAGTTGCTGATATATTCCGCAAATTGCAAAGTCGTTATTAAAGATCGGCATGTCACTTGCTATTCAGTTTGTGCAAAGAAGGTCATGATACCTCATAGTTAATTCAGTGAAATTGCGTCTTAGTTCACATTCTTGTTATTTGTCATACAAAATATTGTTGCCTCGGTAATATTTTCCGACAAAGATTTGAAAAAGTATCTTAACGCACGTTACAATCTCTGTTTCGAACTTAAAGCGCAATTTCAGGATGTTCTTTCCAGTCAAACTGTAATCGTACAATCACCAATCGCTGATGATCCCACGGATTTACCTTTATTCTGAACTGCACACGAAACAAAAATACTTTATTACTTACTTTCACTGCGCTCGCGGACGCTCCAGCTTTTTCCTATCGTAGTGATTTTTCGGAAAAGACTAAACCCTATCACGACTGTAAACTCCACCACAGTTCGGCCATCAATATCAAAACATGATACAAAATTGTGCCACTGTCGATGTGTCCCCGATGAGACAACCTTGTTAACAGTTTTTTTTGGTGTCCCAGTGCTTCAACTTTATTTTGCACGAAATTGTAAACCGTTGGCGCCAATAAAATCAACTCAACTGAAACTCGAAAAGTTGACTTTGTAGATGATATTTTCAATTCCTTGCTTTGATTGCTTAGAGACACAAATAAAAGTGGAAGTTGCACGAAGTTAAGCACTTAACCAGGGAGCACAGTGCTACAACTTTTCCAAGATTGGTTGCACCTTTCTATGTGAAAAGGGAAACTATTTTTCATTTTTAGTAAAGTATGTGCGCGTAGAAATAAAGGCCATAATACATTATTTTTCGTGGAGAATTTTACTTATTTAATTCATAGTTTAATTTGCAGAAACGGTAGTTGTGGTGGAGATAAATTATTTATTCTAATTTTGCAATACCACAGTCTTGGGTTTTCAGCAGGAATGTACTTTGTTTAAAAGGCCTATCTTTACCAAAGTGATTTTACTTCGTCAGTTTGACGAAGAAGGACATTTACTGTGGACTGTTTGGTTTTAACTTTTATTGGGTCTTTGTTTTGCAGAAACATATGTCGTTTTATCACAGTTGAACAAAGTGTGATTCTTTAATCATCTATTTCTTTCATCACAAAGCAACGATCGTGTCTCAACAAATTGCGAATTTTTACCACGCGAGTAAAAACTTTGCAATCCAAAATCGGCAATTTGTGCATATTTTATCAATATTGCAGCACGTAAACGTGCATTCCTAATTCTACTCTCCTGTATAATTTCCAGCACCCGAAGT
>Ga0210059_1008498_pt1 | contig 16192 bp, 10 predicted proteins | sample Ectturendosymbi2_FD_188042 | JGI IMG/M metagenome (GOLD analysis project Ga0210059, IMG submission 188042) | Ecteinascidia turbinata endosymbiont from Florida, USA - Sample 2 (SPAdes) (version 2) | ecosystem: Host-associated > Tunicates > Ascidians > Unclassified | place: Key West, Florida...
GACTTGTCTTTCTTCTGTGCAGTTCGACTGTGTTTCGAGGGGGAGGATGACTCGAAGACCTTGCGGTCATTCTCCTCCCCCTGATATCTGATTTTTCAGATGTTAAATAAAATTGTCTGTCTGTCTGTCTGTCTGTCTGTCCCCATGAAAATTTTCTGCGTACGCCACTGTTCACGACTTCCGAGTTGCAAGTTTGTTGAATATCTCATGTTTTACTATATTTATGTTTTTTTCCTTCCCGAAAATACGGCTAACAGTGGTCTGAATCACGGAAGCTTTTCTAAGTCATATCTATGGAGCATTCAAAGCCTCGAGACATAGACTGAATACCGAGACCCAGGCCCGTCGCCAGAATTTAGCAGCACGGGGGGCCAAAAAAACAGAAGGAGGGGCCAAAAAACAGAAGGGGGCCACATTTAAAAATACAGTATTGGATATATGCAGCAACCGGTGAACCAAACGTGAAATGGGAGGACACCGATTTCAAATGGGGGGCCGGGCACCACTGCCCCTCCGCTGGCGACGGCCCTGCCGAGACCTACAGCTTTCTTGATTGAAACGAGACATGAGATCTATGAGACTGAAAACAAGTCACGAGACTGCATCGCTGGTGGTCAGTAGCCTACATCTCTTTTCATTTTTTGCTTTTCTGAAATTTACTGCTTGGAGCCCGCTGAAAATATGAGCCTATCGATTATTTTGCTCCGAGTATCTTTTTGGGAGATGTATTTCATGTTCTGGTAAAAGCAAGACAAATCTGATATCACGTCTGGCGGCCTGGAGATGGCGCCACATGTAAATAACTAGTCACCGCTAGATGGTGCCCATAAGTAACATGTTACTGTGATAGCTACGGGGTTTTCCCGAAGTCCGCCAAGTCTTTAGTCCGCCCATGGGCGCTTATTTTAGGTGGGCGTTTATATGATGCTAATATTTGAGTTCAATACCGGTACTATTTGTACCTGTCACCTCACACGGTACGTCCAACGTTATACTAAGCTACCCGTCGCTGTAGCGAAGTTTCAATTAATGACGCAAACTCGGGACATGGTCTCGGCAAAGAAAAGTAACTTTGGGTCTCGGTGTGTGTGGAACAGTAGTGTACGGAGTCTAAAATTTTTGACTCCGACTCCACTCCTGCTTTCGCTGAATATATTCCGACTCCGCTCCGACTGGCGATTCCGAAAAATTTTAAAGTTTTGCACCCGACTCCTGGTTAAACTCCAGATTGAATGCTACAAGCTACTCAAATATGTTCAAAAAATGACTCCGGCTCCAGCTTTTTGTGAAAAAATCAACTCCGGCTTCACTCCTATTTTAGAAATTCATTAAGACTTCGGCCGGATTCCACTCCTACACTCCGGCTCCTGCACACCACTGGTGTGGAACTTGTCGCTGTGTTGGCTTATTTGACAAATTTCGGTTTTCATGTTTTCACCAGGTCTTGTTCCCAGAAGACAGTCTTTGATAAGAGCTGGTAGTTAAGTTTTGTGCATTACTTGTGACATGAAATCAAAGCATTTGATATCTTCATTTATCTGTCTTTGTGAGAAATTATGTTTCAATTTAGATCTACGTTACGTCAATATAGGTCAGGCCCAGTGGCGTAGCAAGGGGGGAGGCCTGGGGGCCCAGGACCCGGGCGTCACCTTCAGGGGGCGGCGCTTTTTTTTTATTAAAAACTGGTTTTTGAAAGTAGTTTAGAAGATCCAACTCTTCATTATTTTCAAACAAAATTTTTGAAGTTCTAACTTATTTTAGTTTTGTGTTTAGAAGCCCTCGACTACTAGGAAAAGTGGCTGTGGAGGACGCAAGTTCATTAAATGTTTACTCAAAAGTTTGGGTCAAATCTAGTGCGCCAAACACCCTAGTGTTTGTCTTGAAATCAGGATTTTTTAAGATACGTTGGCGGGCAAGTGTCGCCCAGTCCCTTCACTTTCCTCTACAGTCAAAGCCATTTCCCCTCCCCAGTCAAACGTCCTTTGAAAAAAGGCCAGAGATGACATTCGACCGCATATGCAGGGTCCATATGCATATAAGAAGCAGAAAAAGTAGGAAGAGTAATAATGCGAAAGGTGGCTACAAGCAAAAAAAGCAGGAATCATAAATCAACAATGAAAAACAAGACCCATTGCAGTTTGTGAGTTTTGATTACCCCGTAATATCTTTTATAAGCACGAAACATGATCTTCTTTCATTTTAAATTATTGCAAACAAATCTGAGGGCTGGAAAGGGCGGCACTTTTGTGGTCGGCCCCAGGCGGCATTTAGCCTCGCAACGCCACTGGCCGGGCCTACAAACGTACGCCCAGAGGAAATAGCCAAACAGCTCGGTAAGATCAAACAAACAAGTCTCATGATTCGTAGTTTGCAAAATCGCTGTAAAAGATGTTTATTTCTACACGGTGACAATTTTTAACAACACGTGGTAAAATTATTCAAACGCCGCCGCGTAGGTCCTGTGCGAGGTGTAGGTAGTGATAACATGATTCGAGTCAATGACTCGACTCGTGCCACGTTGAGAAATGACGGTTACTCGACACGAGAGAGAGAGTTTATTGGCGCAAACGTTAAACACGTCACAATCAATGACTCGAGTATCGAGTCAAAGTTATCTTTACAAAATCTCGAAATATCTGATTGACAAACCCAGTTCGTTTGCACACAAAGAAATGAGCTTTTTGTGCTTCAGATCAACGGTAATCATTATTGGCGCAATTCTCTGTTTTGACTGTGTCTCCAAGTGGTGTTATGGTAGTCTACCTTTTAAGTACCAAATTACTACCTAACATGGCGTTAGAGCTGAGACTGCTTTTCACTGAGTTGCCACAAAAGCACAATGCATTAGACACATTATAGCGGTTTAATGCAATGTTTGCATATTAGGATCCCGGCGACGGCCTTTTCCAAAAATTTAAGGATTTATGCAGACTAGTATGAAGCGATTACGTGCTGCATATAACAATGCCTATCGAATTATGCATTACATACCCAGGAATGTGAGTGTTCGCCCACACCAGGTTAACCATTGTGTCACGACCTTTGATGCCGTGCTAAGAAACAACTTGTATCGATTTTTTATACGATGCTCATCTTCATCCAACTTTTTTATTCGATCGCTTCGAATGTCTGATGCTTTTTACAAATCTTCATTTTTCCTCAAGTATTCAACACTCCTGTATGGAGAACAAATGCAGTAGTTGTCTGTGAATTGTTTCGGAGTTTGCGTCTCACCAGTATTGCTTTTGTGTAGTAAAATATGTGGACACTGTGCACACACCAAGCATAAAAAAGTAAGAAGTGCTGGGATAGGTCTTGCTCGTCTCAAGGCTGGACACGTACTAACACCGGTTGTGTAATGCCTTACTGTATGGTTATCCATTTTCTGTGCTTTTGCGAATGATGATACAGCTGTGGAGAGGATAAACTGCTTTGCTCCTTCCAGTGTTGGTCATGTGCTAACACCGTTTCTGTAATGTGCGCTGATGTACAGCAAAACACTTTTTGTGCTCTTGTGTCTGTGATATGGATCATGAGCCCGCAATAAAATATCATTATTATTATTATCATTATTTTGTTTTTCAAATCCAAATCCAATCCAAAAGTTCAATTTCAAAATCCAATGGAAATCCGAGAACCAAATTTTGTCTGAATCCCAATTCCTACTACTGTCATCATGCAGGGGCCATATGCATTCCAACTCAAAGATTCAAATACATATAAATAGTTTGGAAACTATTTAAGGTTAACTAATGTTCCACCTTTGGCTCACAACATCATAACAATTGAAAAGACTTCAAAATAATCACTGTTAGCAGCAATGTAATGAGAAGCTCTGTTAAACTCAGAAATGCCGTGTAAAATATCAAACTAGGAGACTAACAGGTATGCAACACGAACGGCCCATTAGAACTGAGCTACACATAAATAATAGGTCTATTAACATGGTCGTGCTAACAAGTGCGGTTGAGGGGCGTTTTGACGTCAAAAGAGCTCAGTGCAATTGAACCAAAACGAAAACTTTGGGCGAGCAGTGTGTTTACATGTGCTTCAGAACGACTGGGTTGGGTGTTCTGTGCTGCGGTCGTTAGTCTAGCGGCGCCAACTTCACGAGTAAACTAATTCTTTTGGTCGTTGTAGAGCTGTAGGTTTTCCAGATGCAAATGACAAACGGAGATTCAGTTTGCTGCGACAGCACTTAAGAGGCACAGTAGTCATTACTTTCCGCAAAACCCAGGTTGCTTAAGGTCAGGCGCGCAACCAGGGGGGGGGGCATTTGGGGCATTTTCCCTCCCGAAATTTTCAAAACATTGCACAGCAATTTTTACATTTGTAGATACTTTAAAAGAAAAATGATTAAATTTTATATTATAATCATTTTCAAGAAATCTTATTGGAATTTTTCTTTGTCTTGCTCGTTAATTATTATCTCCTTACAAGATTTATCTTGAGACAGGTTTTTTGATCGAAAATTTCGTAAATGATTGGTATTCAACCACAAATATGCTGGAAGTGTCAACTTGGGAGATAGTTTAAACTGTTCGTATTTTTAAACTGTTAGTATTTCGTATTTTTAAGGCATTTTTTATCTATTTGTTCGTGTACTATTTTATCTTAGACAGGCCTCAATTTGCCCTCATGAAACTCTATAACATCAGGGTACTGTTGAACCGTGCAAAGTGGCAATTGCTGAAACTTTCAAATTGATAAGAGAAATCTTGGCATAACAGTTAGTGCCTCGTCAAACCGCTTGTTTTTCTACGACCTTTTTATCATTATTTTTGTTAGAGGCAAACGGATCACCATTATTAGCGTAGTACATTTCTTCAAAAAGCGTTGTTTAGCTGCATTTTCGCTTCGAAACCTGAGAGTTTTTAACTAAATTTAGGTTGAGGACTGTTTCACGTTTTAGTGTCTTTCTGGGTTGATCCCAGTACCACGGCTTGGGAAAATGGTTTAGTAAAGTGTGATATGAGTGCTAGTCAAGTGTTGAAAGCACTTACCTACTAGACCACTTTGGTTCCAAATGACGCTTTACAAGACCCTAACTTTTGCAACCAGTGCAAGTCCTGAAAGCTCATAGCCCTAAACGTGCTTCTAAAAGCTTTCACACAACTTATGGATGCCAGAAAAAGCTGTTTTGCCCCAAATACACTTGATCCGTTGTGCGCCGAAAGCACAAGACACATGATCCGTTTGTCCCGAAATGGTAGCATTCAAAGATCCTCTCACCCTTGACATAGGCTATCTTTCAAGTTTGGGATCTTCATTTGTGATAGAAATTCAAGCACATGCTAGAAGAATAGGGCTAGAACGAATCTGCTAAAACTAGACGAAAATTAGGCAGGTTTACTAATGTATTAGCCTATACATCTGACACACTAAAGCCATGACTACACTAGTTGAGTATGGAAGCAGGTGTTTGTATGAGAATACAAATTTTTACTCTGTCCTGATAGTTCGGTCTGCATCTTGATTAAAACTGAAAAGTTCTCATTTAGGAAATGTTGCGGAGATAACTTTTATCTGTGTGTCAGGCTTATGCAGGATCATATGGAATTATTTTCAACTGCAACAAAACCGCTTGTATGACGTTTGAGACTAAGAGTGCAAAAAGCACAATCACTCCATTACTGACACATAGTTGGTAAAAATCTAAAATCTATTAACCAATACAAATATCTAGGGATTGTACTGGATACTGAGCTCCCAGATGACAAAGACATTCAGAAACAACTGCGATAAAAATATTGTGCAGCAAACAAGCTGCGAGCCTCTTCTCCCGTTGTTCAAATGCAGTTAAAATGTACTTTTTCCTTCCTTTTGTACGCCCATGTATGCATCACAGTTATGGTGTAATTTCAGAAAGTCGTTCATGCAAAGATTGCGTGTGGCATATAATTTTGGTTGCAGAGCTCGATACAACCTTCCCTGGAGAGCGAGTGTTAGTAGTTATGACTCAACACAGGTTAAATGTAACATTCCTACATTTGAGGCCGTATTAAGAAATAATATGCACTTATTTCTCACAAGATGCAGAAGGTCTAATAACGTCATGGTTGCCTGCTTTGATGCAGTCAGATTGTTTATATTCTTCCTTATTCTTTGAACACTACAACCGCATTTTACTTTGTGACTGAGTGCTCGGACAGTGTTTGTTCATTTGAGGGTGTGCATGTCACAATGCATTCTTACTTTACCTGGGCTTGACCAGTTTAGGAATTAGCGCCTCACTCTGCAGTAGTGTTGTACCAAGTGAACAAATAGTGTTAAGAATGCGTCTGTAAACCTGAAGGTCGGCCTCTAACGTCGTTACAAAACGTTCTGTTAAGTAAGTTTCTGTAGCCCGGTGTCAAGCGAATTTTCGCTTGGCACTGGTGATTCAGCCTCCAGCGCTGTTGTTTTGTCTGTTTTTATTAACCAGCGGTTTGCAGAATGTGCGTCTTTGTACTATGGACTTCGTGTCTGCGGGCAAAAATACACACTATTATTGTATGTGACCGTTTGCGAAAAAGTTGTACCACGGTTGAATAAGCACGATGACGTCATCGAATGAAATTTCATGAAAATTGCCTCCCCCGAAATGAAGAGCTGGTTGCGCCCCTGCTTAAGGTTGATGAAAGGCAAAAACATTAGGCCATAATTACGAATAATTTCTTTGCACAGGTTACTGCAACGTTTCAGCATGTGTCTGACAACAAAAAGGGATTATCACAATCCTACAGATGGCTACTATAACACCCAATTTTCTGCAGTTGTAATACGATTAGATTGCATTCCAGAAAACATGGTGTCCTACAGTACTTTTTGGAGGCAAAACACCATCAGCAATTAGCCTATAGGCCACTAGGCCTTTAAGTTTTTATGTAAATTGGAACAGCATTTTTCTGTGGACAATATTGACATCCAAAAGTGCAGTGAAATAGCAGTCTAGCGTACTATAAACAGGAGATCCAGGCCATGTTACGTGGCCTACAGAATTTCATTAGGGCCTAGAATCCACAGTCATACAGCAATTTAATGTCGTCATTACTGCAATATGGATTGCAAAACTAAGTCAAAACCAACACGTTGTACCATTTCAAAACAGCAGACGTGATTTAAATTCACACTTGCATCATCCAACCAATGCAGGCATTACAGCGACAACCAAACCTAAGGCGGCTGCACAAACACAATGCAGCCTACAAGCCCATCTGGTTTGAGAAACTCCACTGAACCAAACTTTTCAAAACAGTAATCTGCAGTTTCAAAACTGAACCGAATGTTACGAAGAAAATCGAACAATATTATCAAATCCAATCCAAATCTGGTAAAGCAGAAATTACAAAATCCAAATCCATCAAAATACTAGGACGTGGCAAGATTTAAATCCAAGTCTATGTTCATCTCTGGTCATTTTTTGGCATGTGAAGCACATGGAGGTATTTTTCTTGCAGCAAGTTTGGGCTAAACTTGTGGAAATTACTGAGGATGAAGGAGAGAAGTAAAACTTTGTTTAATTGTTTGTGAGCAGACACGAAGTCCATAGTATGATGTTGCAGTTGACTGCATCGCCTTGAACTACTGAGGCAAGCACAAGCAAAAGATGGCAATTCGGGGCATCAACTAACAGGAAAGCAACCAGCAGCAATAGAGCTCCCTCGACGAGTTCACTCTACTACTACTAGGTGGCACTATCGTTATATAGGGATAAGTGAACTACGATAATTCGCTTGTGGTGTCTATCACAGTGACTTGTAACTTATGAGCACCATCTAGCGGTGACCATTTATTTACATGTGGCGTCATCTACCTGCCGCCACATCACTTCTCTCTCCATTAGCTTGTAGTTCTATCACCTATCATCTATACTTTAACTCTCAATTTACAAGTTCGACCCTTACCCTTTGGTTCAAGACGATCTTCAACGGAGGATGTTGCTGAGAGGGGCTTATGGCCTTTCTCCCAGGTCCCTTATCGGGCACCATTTGTTGCAGTTGACTGCATCGACTTGAACTACTGAGGCAAGCCCAAGCAAAAGATGGCAATTCGGGGCATTAACTAACAGGAAAGCAAACAGCAGCAATAGAGCTCCATCGACGAGTTCACTCTACTACTACGAGGTTGCACTATCATTATATAGGGATAAGTAAATTACGATAATTCGCTTGTGGTGTCTATCACAGTGACTTGTAACTTATGGGCACCATCTAGCGGTGACCATTTATTTTCATGTTGTGCCATCTACCTGCCGCCACAATGAACACACACACTCTGCAGAACGCATAGGTCGATACAAACAGACAAAACAGCACGTAGTACAAGGCATTGAAGCTTTGACCAAACTTTGACCTTTGACCAACCTTTGACCAAGTTTTGACCTTTGACCAAGCTTTGACCAAAATGGAAACTGCTTTGACCAAAAACATAGATCTAAATAACCTGGTATTGGTAACAAATCTGCTGAAACAACATTGGGCACCAATTTTTAGCTCATTGGACGCCATTTTGTAGGTCGTTGGGCGCCATTTTATAGCAAAAAAAACACAGTAAAAATGTTGAATTTCATGTGATTTGACAGTGAGTCGAGCTTGCAAACCCAACACTCGAAGTGACTTGACATTTCATGTGACGCGACTCTGACTCGACACATATGATTCGGGCCAGGGGCGTAACGAGGGGAAGCATAATTCCCCGGGCGACGAGTCACCATGGGAGCGCCAAATCACTGCCGGGGGCACCGAAAATGCTAAACAATGCCAGAACTACTTTCTTCACTGCAGTACATTAGCTTCCGAATAACCTCAGTTTCAAACATGGGAACGTGAAACTTATTTCGCTTCTTGCCCCGGACCCCATCTAACCTTGTTACACTCCCGACTCGGGCACATCACTGTGTGTGGAAGTGGGCCACATCTCTAATATAAACTCCAATCACTGTGTAGTCTGTAGAGTGAGATCAAACTCCAAAATATTTTAACTGGTGATAATAAGTCTGACAGACATACGAAAGACTCGAGTCGTTCCAAGTAGTCTGAAACTTCCATTCAGTTTTGATAGAAGCTTCTAGTGATGTCGATCCTGCCAGAAATGTTTGAAATAAAAGACTTGGTGCGAATTTTATTCACCCATTGTGGAATGTCGAACTGTAAACTGGTGCAACAAGTTATACTGAAGAGGAGATGGAAATGCCCGGTTACGCGGCGCGCTGTTGGCGGGAGAACGGTAATTAGAGGGGGCGCTCGTTTCAAGCATGTGTGTAAAGTGTAAAATGGCAAGTGGGAAGTGCGCGATTACTGGTCGGAGCAAGATTCCCGACAGACCTCACTTTGCTTTGTTTAATCTAATGCACATTATTGATTGTTACGGTATGTCCGGTGTCAAGCGAAATTTCTGACTTCATGCCCTGTGCGCATGCACAGCGCAACTATAGGCTACAATGTGAATAGCCTATCAAATACGCTGAGAAAATTGATGATTTGTTAGGGCTTAGGGATTCGTGTTTAGGTGGGTGCGTCGGGTTAGGCCTGGGTTTGTTTGGGTTAGGGCGAGAGAAAGGAAAAAAGTTAAGGTCGATGACTAAGTGCAAAAATTTCAGTTGTTAAAGTTGTTTCTGTGCTATAGCGTTGTGGGTACCTGACATCCAACCAAAAAGTTTTCATTTACACAACACACATCAAAAAAGTAAGGTAGTGTCTATTTTACCGGTGATATTCTGGCGGCAACAGATCGGCTGGAGCTATTGTGCCGGCAGTCAAAGATTCGGTCTCGTGGCATGACGCAATACAAACAAAAAGGTCACTTTGTGATTTGTCAGGAAAACGCTGTCCTGCTCGTGGTGCAATGTTACGGCTGCTATGCCAATCGCTTGCGGTTCGACTCTCGCCTTGCCGACTTTCGTTTTTTTTCTTTGCTTTTTTCCAGGCTCCGCTTGAGTGTTACCTTTACTTAGGGGTTAGTGTTGTTAGGTTAGGATTAGGGTTAGGTTAGAATTAGGGTTAGGCTAGCTTAGTGTTATGATAGCTTACATCATGTGTCTGTTGTTACGAACTCTGAAGGTTTTCGTTAGAATTGCTTGAAATTTTTAGAGATGATGCACATGACTGACATAGGTATGAAGTTCATATGTGGAAATTGTCTTGTCACAAATATGAGTAGTACCTAAGTGTTTGACAAAAAGTGTTGTAGCCTAGGCCTAGCAGTAGCAAAATGTTGCTGGATAACAAACTGCATTACTAAAAAAGTTCTTGCTCATATTACCTCAAATTTTCAAGGATGATGTAGGTAGGTATAGAGAACATTATTGTAAATTTTCTTTGTAATCAAATGAGTATGGAAAGCGTTATTGTCTGCTGCTACACAACTGTTCGCACTTAATTTTTTTGAAAAAGTCTTGTAGCCTAGGCCTACCAAGATGGCTTGCTTCCAAGCTTCATAACTCAAGCAGTTTTTGGTCAATTTGTATGAAATTTTCAAGATTACTGTGTCTGGATATGAAAATCATTTGTGGAATTCTTTGTTGCAAACCAAGATGTATGAAAAAAGTTATCGCGTTGGCATTTATGTACATCATTCAACACTCGGTGGATTGGAATGTATGACGCATATATGTGTCAATCAGCACCAAAGGTGTTATGTAGTATAATGATAGAGAAAAAAGATAACGCAATGCAAGACAAATAATAAACAAACACAAAGCAATCAGAGGAATGGGTACACAAATGTTGAATTGTTTGGTAGACTAACATGCAGACACAGCATATACAACACAGATGATGGTGGGCAAGCAATGTGTGAAAAGTTGAGGTATGTATAGATGAACAGGTAGGACATGCACATAAATGGGAAAAGTAAAAGACAACAGAGGTTATGAGGCAGTAAGCAATGCAGCAACAATGACATAACTAACAGAACAAAGGCACATAGTGGAGTCAAAAAAACAATGTTTATCCACATAAATCGTGTAGATGCAATACAGTTGCCCATGGACCATTCATAATGGTGTACCGTAGTTGCATGTATGTCCCACCAGACATATAGGATCCCTGAATAAGGTTGAAGAGGCAAGGGTGGAAACAGATTACAAAAATTTTCACAATATAAAGAAATCCAATAATGTTGAGTACAATTGTTATTGTAACTAAAGTAGGCCATTGCCAACTTTCATGTGGATTAAAAAGGTTGTGCAATGGGTTTGTTTTTACGAAATTCCAGTTGCTGTTCTCAGCTTATTCCATTGTCAAGCGAAATTTCTGACCTGTTGTTGTTTGTCAGTTATTTTGCTTCTCGGAGTGAAGAAATAAAGTTTGGCAATTACTTTTTTGATGTGTGTTGTGGAAATTAAAACATTTTAGTTGATGTCAGGTGCCTACAACAAGCTATAGTATGGGAATAATTTTTACCAGTGAAAATGTTTGGACTTTGTCTTAGACCTTAATTATTTTTTTTTTCTTCTTAACCCAAACCCTAGACCGACACACTTACCTAAACACGAATCCCTAAGCCCTAATCATCAGTTTTCTCAGGGTATTTGATATGTATAATATTACTCTGCGCATTCAAAGTCACAAATTTCGCTTGACACCATCACCATATGTCAGTTATATGCAATACATCTAAACAGCAGTCATGCTTGCTTTGCCACACTTATCTGTGCGTCACACCTAAAATGCTGAATTCATGCACAATATTTCCAACAGCTGAGTACCATGGTTTCTAGATGGGGAGATATTAGACCTGGAAGAAAATGTGATGGCAAGGGTAATAGGTGGTTATTTCAACCAGTCGAAGGTAACTTGGCAACATGACCAAAAGATGGGATGGTGGTGTGGTGTAATATAGTTTATGGATTTACACAAAGATTATTTATTAGCTGTTTAAATACTGTTTAAAGAAAAAGATAATCTAGTGTGAAGAGTATATGAAAAAGAAACTATATGAGGTTATGATAAAAGTGTGTTTCCTGGTAGTTTGAAACAAGATTCATACAAAACAAACAATGCATTGTCAGTCTAAGCCAGTACTTCTCAAAGTTTTTATCACATTCCTCCCTTACAAAATCAAAACACTGTCAATTCTTCCCCAACAAAGATCACAAATGATAATTGCAAAAAGTTTCACACTACCTACTGTGAAGAAACAATAAACGATTATGAACGAATCAGACTCTTTATAACATCAGTCACTGCAGGTAAAGCAGCTTGTACGTGCAAGTTACTGTGATTGCTACCTGACAGGCACATTGTATTGTCCGAATGATCATGGAGCTGGTTGGTAATCACAGCTTAACCCTTACCACCGCTAATGGCAAATGCAGTAGGTTGTGACGCCCCAAGAACGACGTCCCACAGGGATTGAGGTAATCACAGCTTTACCCTTACCACGGAGCAGGTTGCGACGCCTCAAGAATTCCACAGGATCTTTCTGGCACCCCTTCTCTCCAACATCTACTCCTCTGACCTGCCAATCACCATCTCCAGAAAGTATGCATACACTGACGATCTAGCAGCCATGCATGCTGGTGGAGATTGACAAACAGTGGAAGGGGTGCTAAACAAAGACATGACAACCGTAGCTGAATACCTCTATACATGAAAGTTTAAGCTCAGTATTACAAAAATGGTGTTGGCAGCTTTCCACATCAAGAAGAAAGCTAAATGTGAGCTAAAAGTCAACTATAACAACAAAACCCTGCTTGTATTGCTCTGAGCCCATATACCTTGGAGTAAAGTTGGACAGGACACTCAACGTACTGCTGACACCTCGAGTTAATTGCAAAAAGTTAGCATTACGTGTTGCACTCTGGAGATGGCTGGCTGGGCTGCTGGAGCAACAACGTTGCGAACTGGTGCTGCAGCTTTCACAACTGCCTCATTGACCCTGCCATCAACGATGCTTTGCGAACTGTGACTAGATCCCTGCACCCTATACCAGCAGACAATCTTCTTATCTTCACAAACATCCAACCTGTTGAGCTTTGTTGCAAAGGAGCCACACCGTCCCACAGAACCTGTACATCTGCTCCACTCAGCACTCACCTGTCCATCAAGTGGGAATGCATGGCATCTTAAATCGAAACACCCATTTGTACCTGCTGAACAACTCATTTGTTCACTTGATGACAATAACACTGATGGAATGTGGAAAGGTTGGAGAACACTACAAGACTCCATACTTTCATCTCCGACCCACCCTCCTGGAATGGCCCAGCTAAGAACAGCGTGGTCTGGCTTAACTGCTTTCTAACCGGTGATAAACGTTTCCGCCCCTGTTTGCATAAATGGGGTAAGACTGCTTTTATGGCTTTTAGGTGAAGAAGATCAAACTGTTGAGTTAAATACACAAACAAAAAGCAAAACAATCAAAACCTGGGCAAGCAAACACAACGTAGTTATGTAAAGAATAGGAGTATGTACAATAGGGTTAAGAAAAGTATGGAATAATGATAATGATAGCTATGGGAAAGGGGAATTTTTACTTAAGCCATGCAATAACAAGGAACATACAAATACATGAATGAACACAACGATACATACGTGGAGGTAGTAGAAAAGTATACGCTTGATGTCGCTAATACATTATCTCTAATGAAACATAAGCATAAAGGGCATATTAATGAATGATGCTATCACGATTATTATAATGTAGTGCTGCAATGACTTTCCATGTATACTGATTTATATTATGGAAAATAATTCTCAGTCGACGTCATGAGTCATGCATGGGAACAGAAATCTGTTTGCAGTTTGGCAGGCACACAATTCACTTTGTGCTCATAGGCATTCCACTGCTTCATACAAGGGTTTGATGCGACCAATTTGGTGAATGCACCAGAAACCAAACTGAGTAAGATATAACAGCGATACATTATGATTGGATTATTTCCATTGCAACAGCATTAAATAGTTAAATCAATGCACCTGGTTTATGTACGTTAGCCCTGCATAACTCAGATAGCTCTAAGACCCAAATTGATCCACATAAATTTGCTGCAGGCCACAAGACTATTTCATTGTAAGATCATCTGACATGATAATTAATTATCCAAAGTCAGACCTTTGTAACAGTTTCTATAATTGAGAAAACTCTGAAGGCTGTAAGGAAACCTTGTGGGCTGTATGTTGTGCAGGCCTCATGTACATCAATGAAAAGAACATAAAATATGTGTCTAGTAGCCAAGTAATACATATTTTCTATAATCTGCTGAAAAGCGCCAAACATGTTTTTTTTTAATTCTAAAGGAATTTTTAACCAGATTTCTATTGCATTGTACTTTATCATGTTAGCACCTGAGTTTGAATGTGCTTTTGGTAAAGGAAATTGTCGTATTTTGATTTGTCTTGTATTACACAGATGAACATCCATAATGAGTTCAAAGTAATTCTTAAATGCAGCCAGTAGCAGAGAGTTAGTATATTTGTACATGAATTTGGTCACTTGAAGATTGTACCGTATTTATTGTAAGCTGCACTTGACCTAAGCTTCTGAGATACTTCCATGTACAATCACGTTTTGTGTTTAATTGGCAACCCTGGTAATGATGCTTTACCACTACAGCTGTGTTCTGTTTGTCATAATACCTGTGATGGAGTGTGCACGTGATGCTCAAGAGAAGAGAATGCAAAAAGAGAGCTTGGTCAACAAAAAGTAGCCAAGGAAAGACTGAGCATCATCTAGACTTCTCTAATTCGATAAGCTAAAGCAGTGTGGTCCAACCACAGGCCTGGTAGCCTGCCACAACATTATCAGTGGCCCATGGAAGCATTCAGGAAAAACCTTCAAATCTGAAATTTGTTGAAAAGCGTGTGAGGCTACATTTGTTTCACTGAATTGCTTGTGCTGGATAAAGTGCACTTGCACAAGAACAATCTTTTCTTTGTACCTTTCTATTTATTTTATGATCAAATTAGAAGGTACGTCCCACCACTAATCCTCCGCTGGGGCACCTGTCTGGATAACCATCATGTTTTTTCAGTTCCACGGCGTTCATTGTCTTGAAAGTACATCTGTCACAATGAACTCAGTACCGCCAAATAAATCTATTTATCCGTTAAACGTGGCTTACTCAAAGCGGACCTTGAGCCAAATTAATTTCCTATCCTTGCGAAAGGTAATTTTAGTTAGAACAAGCATAACATCTTCTTAATAAAATTGCACAATACTAACAGTGTTAGAGACTGTAGAGAGCTTCTGGAAATTAGTCAACAAAGATAGATTTCCCGAACTGAAAGATTTTGCACTAAAAATGCACTTGATCTTTGAAACACATACGTGTGTGAGAGTACATTTTCTACAATGAACCAAGTCAAAACCCAAAACAGAAATCGAATGGCAGAAGAAACACTGGGTGATAATCTGCGACTTGCACCACTAACACTAGTATTGATAAAGGAACGACAGTGTCAGAGAAGCCTTAACTACAGGCATCCCATTAATAGACATATGTAATAAATTGCTATTGTGTAATAATTTCAATGACATACTCACTTATCTTCCTTTTTTAGTTTTAAGTGTTATGAATCTGTTGTTTTATACATCATTTTATTGGAAGTGGCCTGCAAGTTGTCACATTCTTGTAAAATGGCCCGTAGGTCAAAACTAGCTGGACCGTGCTAAGGTAAAGAAAAAATTGTAAGCCGCCCTTGATTGTAAGCTGCACAAAATGATGACAAAAAAACTTTATGTCATGGCTTACAATCGAATAAATACGGTATATATATTTTAGTTGGAGAATTTTCTACTCGAATATATTAAGCATTCATGATGAAAGGCTCCACTGCACTAGTCCCAGTATGACCTTCTTGTTGTGAACACTGAATATGTTAATCAATTATGAAAAAGTTCATGTTAGCTATAAAAAACAAAAAAAGTTCATGTTGTTGAAGTTTTGAACTATAAGAAGTTCAGTATAAGAAGTTCAGTCAAAATGTCAGTTGTAGAAGTGATCAGTAGGGCAAGTTTTTGTTGCAGTAAAAAAGTGAGAAAGTTGCATTTATTTTCAACGAAAGTTGCATTTATGCGCAGGAAGTTGCATTTATGCGCACATTTGACTGCGAAAGACTTGACACAACCTATTTTCGTTTGCATGGACTTGGCCAAAAGCCAAGATTTTCCGCTCTTCCACCTCTGATTGAGTTCGGGCACTGTCGTACTTGGCTGGGGTTGTAAAACTTCTAGCTTGCAAACCAATGAGACGCAGCTAATCCGTCAT
>Ga0210059_1008499_pt1 | contig 16191 bp, 13 predicted proteins | sample Ectturendosymbi2_FD_188042 | JGI IMG/M metagenome (GOLD analysis project Ga0210059, IMG submission 188042) | Ecteinascidia turbinata endosymbiont from Florida, USA - Sample 2 (SPAdes) (version 2) | ecosystem: Host-associated > Tunicates > Ascidians > Unclassified | place: Key West, Florida...
AAATTGTTTTAAGTAAGCCGGATTGCCGGTGTTGTCGGTGATGGTGTTCTTGCTGCATGTGGGAAGACTGCCGTTGGCCATAAGCCGGATCGTAAGCCGTAACCGGATTCTGTGTGAAGCCGCCTTAAAGCTTTGCCAGTGGGACGCTAAGACCTTGGTGCTGAACAAACAATCGCAGCGTTTTTCGGGCATCTTTCGACCGCGACAAAGGGCCACCGGCATGGGCGTCGGAAAGGGCGGAAGGGTGTCTAAGCCCCCCATGGATTTTAAAGTTTGATAATTTCCTATGAACTTTTCAGAAAAAAAATGTTTCTCTTAGTTTTGGAGTTGGCAAAAGGGAATTTCACCACTCTTGGCCACCTCCGGAAAAATCTTTTGGCCACCCCCTGGAAAAATCTTTTGGCCACCCTCTGGAAAAATCTTTTGGCCACTCCCTGGAAAAATCTTTTGGCCACCCCCTGGAAAAATCTTTTGGCCACCCCCTGGAAAAATCTTTTGGCCACCCCCTGGAAAAATATTTCGGCCACCCCTGGAAAAATCCACTATTGCACCCCCCTGCAATAAATCCTTCCGACGCCCGTGGTCACCGGTGAACGGGGAAGTTCACGATCGCAACGCTTGTTCAAGCGAAGGTTTTGTTGCTTCGCGGCGAGAGAAAGTCATTGTCGCCCAGTGGTTGTTGTTGTTGCTTTGTTCGGGAAAGTTGAACTAAGAATCATTCGCTACTTGACTTTTTCAAAACTCCGGTCGATCTGCGAAGCTACCAAGCCTTTTTTATTCTGCTGCTGTCGCTGCTTGGTGTCCTTCAGTTCGGATAAACCGTGCGGCTTTCGGTTGAATGGGCAGCGTAGGCGGAAAGAGTTATTTATCTGAGATGAGGTGATGAATTTCTTGCTGGTGCGCAGATCATACAGAAAAGAGTGGATGCTTTTTCACTGGCGTAATCTAGTTTGTTCCTCGCGAAATATTTACAGAGGAATGTTTTTGTTGCAACGTTCTTTCTTTTGATTTCAGTTTCTCCGCTGTCAGCGTTTCGTTCACACCACAAGTTGACGAGCGCTGTCGTGGAGGACTTTGATGTCGCGAGACGTTTCTTAATGTTCTCATGCGAGTTGCAGTTCGGCTTGAAACAGTGTTGTTATCACGTCCTGTGTTGCAACCTCTCGGTAAATGTACAATTCACCACAAACGACATCTGCGCTAAGAATAGCACCCATATATAAATAGCGCGAACAAGCAATAACAGAGTGAACTCGTGGCGTGATCTCCATCACTGCTTGCTGCCACAGTGTGAAGCTTTTGCGTGCTTGCCGCTCCAGCTCTCCGATCGCAACACCTGTTTGCATGAACTAAGTGGCCGTAGCGATGCCAAAACGGCTGTTTCCATCTCGAAGTGCCGGATTTTCTTTGCCAGGGCCGCAAAACGAGCGACTCGGACGACAAGAAGCGCCTGAACGACCTCGGTTTCGGGAGGAACATCCCGGTGAAGCAGGGCTGGCTGCTGAAGCGGACGTCCAAGGGCAAGATATCGAACAAGGAGTGGAAGAAAAAATACGTCGCGCTCGAGGACGACGGCAAACTGACGTACTACAGCAGCATGCACGTAAGAGACTGCTTTGGCATTTTTTGAAACTGTGCTTTGTTTGCGAAACGAAAAGAGAACCTTGTGGTTTTTCTTTTATGTCAATAAAGGATTACATGGACAACGTGCATCAAAAGAGCCTCTCCGTCGTCAGGACGACGATAAAAGTCCCGGGGAAGCACCCGTCGGTCAGCAGCAAATCATCGCCCACCGCGAAATCAGGTGCGTCTTTTAAATTCTATGATCCCAATGAGCGACTGACGTGGGCGTGGTTTAAGTTGTTTAAGTGTCTGAGAATTTTTATGATCGGCCAACTCGAGAAGCCAAAAGCGTGGATCTCTTCTTTAAATTTAGTGCGCTGTGTTGTCTACTTATTTCCAGAATGGGTCTACTTTTTTCGAGAAAATCACCAGAATTTCGAGAAAATCACCAGAATTTCGAGAAAATCGCCAGAATCGATTTGTGTTTCAAAACCGGATATAACTTTTTTGTCTTTGCCCGATTTATTGCAAATCGCCGAGCGCTGGGGTCCGTTGTTCAACATCCTTTGTTTGTCTCTGAAATGAAGCGGGAAATGAAATCTCGTCCAAATCCCTCTGTTAATATTACCCGATGATCTACAAAGGCGTTATTTTCGTATCTGTTAATTTTAGCGGACGACAATCACGAGTTCCACCTGGTCTCGATGGATGGCGAGATTTGGCAGTTTCTGTCGTCGTGCGCGATGGAGCGTGACGAGTGGGTGACGGCGATCGAAAGGCAGATCATGTTGAGTCTGCAAAACAGTTCTTCAAATTCAAGCCTCAAGCTCCCCCCACCTCAGGTAGGTCGCTGGCGATTGTAATTCGACTGCACCACGTTGTTTGTAGCGTGACTGTACAGTGCTGGCCGTGCAACATTGCGTTGCGGTGATTTGCGGCTGGCTTGATGCACGATGGCGGACGTAGTTCTTTAAATTTGCTTTGAAAAGGTCTTAATGTATTTTGGCATTTTGTTTGTTTTTTTTTTATTTGTGGGTGGATGTTTGTATGGATGCATGTGTGTTATGTGTAGATGAGTATGTGTTGTGTATGGATACATGTGTGTTGCGTGTAGATGTTTGTGGATGCGTGTGTGTTGTGTATGGATGTGTGTGGTGTTCGGCGACAGGCTGAAAGTTGAACTGTCTTCGCCACTCCACCTAAATGCGCTGTCTTTCAGTTATCACGGATTGAACACTTCAATCTCTCAGCCGCAAACACTTCGTCACAAGCTTGAAAAAAGCAGCTGTTTTTTTTCTTGCCTCCAAAAGCTTTTTGACAGTTGTGTGGATTTACTAACCTTGATTGCAAAAAGTAAGCGTTTCGGTGCAAACCATTTTTCTTTAACAGCTCGCCTCCGATCGTGGATTGAACGAAGTCGCCGGCAACTCGACCTGCGTGGACTGCGGCGCCGAGCGACCAACCTGGGCCTCCCTCAACCTCGGCTGCCTGATGTGCATCGAGTGCTCGGGAATACATCGGAACCTGGGCACGCATATCTCGCGCGTGCGTTCGCTAGGTTAGTGCGTGCCTTTCGTTGCCACATGTATTCACTTGCAATGATGAATGAATGTTGATTGCGGTTTCCTCATGCATCACAAGCGTTTGGCGTAACTTTGGAAGAAATTTTAGTTCGTAGACTGCTTCGTTGGTGCACAGGGTGTTCCAAAAGTTTTGCGTTATCATTTGAAACGTATATGTTTTGGGTAGCCGCACAAACAGGCTTAGTGCATAGCAAAGCAAGCTATATTAATGAAATTTATGTCGGTGACACGCCATACATCAATTATATGTCGGTGCCACGCCATACATCAATCTGTCAGCCTAGCTCCACCAAATTTTCTCTATCTCTTTCGATGCCGGTGATTGTCCAGCTCATTTCCCCCATGCATTGACAATCCTTCTCTTTGCGCTTTTTGTGCTGGTGTGTCCTGTGGAATTCTCTTTCAAGTGTGCGCCGTGCACTCGACCATGTTCGAGCATACTCCAACACACATAAAAGCGCCTTTTCTATTGAGGCGAGCGCCTCTTCTAATTGTTGAAACCATCAACACGTGCGTTGTTTCTCTACGGATGCTGTTACAGTTTGAGATCAATTTTTAAAAATGGTCAAGTTATGGGATTGCACACTGATAATAAACTTTTGGAACACCCTGCACAAGTTGACCTTGCTGACCCCAAAGACATTTTAAGAGACCGCAGCTACTTTATCTGATTATCGAGATGGTCGTAAAGGGAAGTTAGCTTGTTTTGGTGGTGGTCGTAAAGCAAGTTTCCACTGTATTTTGAGATCATTTTGGTCTATCAAAGCGTCTTAGAAAAACACTGACCCTCCATGTGTAGTCAGCTTTCAGCATCGCATTTTGCTGGAAACGGGTGGAAACATCAAGGCCCGATGACAAAAATCTCGAAATATTTTTGGCAGGAGCGTAGAAACAGTCGCTTGCTGTTCTTGCAGACTGCCTTGGGTCAAAAACGTCCTGCGTCAAATCCTTGTTTGAGCTGTTGGTCAGCTGCATGAGATTCGCACCCGAACATGCAGAACACCTGTGTTCATAGAGATGCCTGCACTTAGCGGCATAAGCTGTTATTACATGACAAGGGCTCTTCCCTGACTGCGGCTCAGTCAGTTCTGCCTTATCAGTGACCTCCGCATGTTTTGTTTATCGGCTTCATCAGGGCCTTGGGACTGGGTTTCGTTTTTTCGCTGGGACATTTCGGTCATTTGTCCCGTAACAGTATTAAAACGCGCCGTAACAGTGTTCACTATATTTTCCGACATTATGGCCGTATTAACTCAGTTTATTCGGTCATTTAAAAAAAATCGGTCTTTGACCGAAAACTTACCGAAAAAATAAACCCAGGCTTGGGTAATTGTATTGTTTATTGCCTGGTTGTCAACCGGAATCCCTACCTGCCTGCAACACGTGATTTGAACGCCAGTTTGCCCACACTCGTAAAACTCGTCGTTTTCCAGAGCTGGACGACTGGCCTTCCGCGTACGTGTCGGTGCTGGAAAGGGTCGGCAACCTGATCGCGAACTCGGTCTGGGAGGGCAACAGTATGGTCCCTGTCCCGAAACCGCGGCCGGATGCGACCAGAGAAGAGAGGGAGACCTTCATTCACGACAAATACGAACGAAAATCTTATCTTCTACCCTTGCCTGATAAATATGCTGCCGACATAAGTAAGTTCCGCTGATTTCGAGTGTCTTTCCGTTTTTGCATTTATTGCGATGCAGTTTGAAGAAGTAAAATCTAACGGAAGAGCGCGACATTGATGGGAGATTCAAACAAAACTTTCGATTGAGTCCCATAATGGTTGATAGCATTTGTGAAAATAACTTTTTTATCGTTCTTCGTTCTGGTTGGGAATGTTATCCGCGTTCTTACCAATAACAAACCCCAAAAATGTCAAGTTTATGCAAGAAACGAGTGATTTTGGATACACAGCAAAACAACATTATCGTCCCCTTCGCGATTCATCAGTCAGTTCTTGTTGGTGACCTTCAACGCGTACAACGCGTTTTATTTCTCAACGTCAAGTGCGCGTCGGCGATTGCATTGACGTTGTTGTCGATCGCTCGGCGACGACCTTAACCCTGAATCTTACCTCTCCGCAGGCTCGTCACTGTGTTTCGCAATCACCGACGCAAATACCCAGTTGATAATGCATCTTCTTGCCCATGTCGGCCGTGAACACGTCAACCGCACTGTTGGTCAGTTGAGAGTTGTTGTTGTTGTTGTTGTTGTTGTTGTTGTTTTGCTTTTGTAAAGCGTTGGTTGCTTTTGATTCAGTTTTTTTGTTGTGTTGAGTAGAATTCGTTTTTCTTGATTTTCTTGCGGACATCCGTTTTTCTTGATTCCTTTAACATCTTTATCAACGCAACTGATTTAACCACGAGCCAATGCAGCCAAACACAAACACCTTTTTGTGATCTTTTCGGCGGCAATCTGTTTAAGTGTGCCTGTTCTGCAGGGTTCCCACGCGGTCTTGAAAGCATTGAAAAAGTATTGAATTTCAAAACTGGTTTTCAAGACCAAAAGTATTGAATTTCAAAACTGTTTTTCAAGACCTTAAAAAAGTATTGAAATTGGTCAAAATGTACAGTAGGTATTGAAAACGTATGGAAATTCCAAATGGAAAAGAAATCTCAGGCATTTTGAGCAGAATTTTACTGAAGGCAAAGCACTTCATTATTTGCTCAGTGTTATGTAATGTGCAAAATTGAGTTTCATGATTAAGAATTTCAAGAAATGAAGAGAACTAATGGTATTGGACTTTTTTTTATTTAGTATTGAAAAAGTATGGGGAATGATTTTAAAAAATGCGTGGGAACCCTGCCGTTCTGTCCAAAACCCACCTGTTGCCGCGCGGTACTGAGCCCTTTGAACGGTTAAGCCACAGCAGACCGTGGCACATTCATTTTCACCGTCGGTTCTACGCCTTCCACGGGCAGGCCTGTTTTCGGAAAGCATTCTGCTCGATTGCCTGGTCCACATCGACATTAAGTGCCCGCACGCATTTAATCCGAGCGTGCGGTGGGAAATGATTTGCGATACCGCAATTTCTTTCGTTGGAAAGCGGTGACGGTTGTGGTCGAATAATCGCGCCGTGCAAACCGCCCTTTCGCGCTGCTTCAGCCTCAGAGCTGCTGTACTGAGCAGGTCGCGTTGTTTAAACAAGGCCTGTGCAGCGACGGTGTCCGTAACGCAAGTCGTTTTATCAATGTGTGTTAAGTAAATATGCTTTAGATGAGGCGACAGACATACATGATTAACGCTTCGGCTTGGATGGGTTTCCTGCGAAATGAAATTGGTCCTGCGTTTTCCGCCTTCAAGACCCTGAACGTATCGTATATATGTGGCTGGACGCAATTCTTCAGACATGATGGAGGTTGTTTTCCCGACTCTCCCCCTCCGGCATTTGCAGCGCGCCATGGAGATGTGCTGACGTCACAAATGTTAGGGAACGTTCCGAAACTTTCCCGCCAGCGGTTTCCAACTGATGAACTCGCCCGACCGCAGATTAAACGAGTTTCACAACGATTCAGCAGCAACGAAGCGCGCAGGTGCTTTCGCGAGGCGTGGGTGCGAGTGACGCGGCAGAGCGCGCGGTGCATTGCGAGCCGAAATAATGTAAATCGCGATTGAATCGCCAGCGCACGACCTCTCGTTTGCCTGAGCGACTCAGATGAAAGAGCAACTGTGTGCTGAGGGCGCTCCACTCCTCAGCTCAAGCGAATTAAATTTTGCGGTTGTTTTTTTCGCGGAAAACTCAAAAATGGCTGCAGCAAGCCTCCCAGTAGTGGATAACCGAATACGTCACGATGTGAGTCCGCGTGGCGTAGATTTGTGTGGCGGCATATTTTTCCAAAGGGGGCATTGCATCTAGAATCTTCGGCAGTGGTTATTAACCGGGCAGGCGCGCCTCAGTAAGGGGGCGTCAATAAATGTTCAGGGGAACGCAAGCCCTCACGCGCTCTACAGCATGGAAAGTTTGACCAATGAACTTACCGATAGATACATTTGTTTTCAAATATCATTTAAAGTCGGGGAGTGCTTGAAACAAAGGACCATTCCTTAAGGAAGGTTTGTTAGAAAAAAAGGTGAAAATTCCGTTTCAAATACTGAAAGTATTGACAGTTGGTTATGTTTCGTAATACACACTTTTTCTACTCATTTCGGAGTGTCATGAGCAGTGGTAGTCTGCGAATGGCAGCACCACTGCCCGAAATGTTTCCTTGAACCCACCCCACCGTTTTCCATGTTTGCGATGTGACTAGATTCGACCGGGAATCGAACCCTGGCTACCAGCTTTCGTGGTGCGCGTTCAACCAACTGCACCGCATACTGGGTAGATAAAGATCGCAATACAAGATATTAAAAATATTGTTTTTTCTTTTAGTTGAAGCATTTTCGAATTTTTTCTCAAACACCGTCAAGTTCTTTTACACTTGTGAACGTCACAATGCAAGCGAACTGAAAGAAAAGTTTGCTCCTCGAACAGTGCGTCCAAACCACGTGACCAATGGCGCGTGTCACGAGGTCACAAGCGCTGAAAATAGTTTGCCCGGTGAAGTTCATTGCGAAATTTCCCGCCATCCATGTCTCGCCGAGTCAAGGGATCTCGAACAATGCGTTCCTCGGTGTCTTTGTCGCGGCCTGAACCACTTGAACGCGCGGTCACAAGTTGAACAGCGTCGTTTTTTGCGCTTGTCAAAGCACTTCAACTCCCCACATCCAGCTTGTTAATATTCCCGCTCGTGTTTCTCAGGTCCTGAGCATCAGACAGCGCTCCACGTAGCCAGCTTCATCGGCGATCTTGCTACAGTTCAACTTTTGCTCTGGGTGCGTATGTTGATGCCTGCCCATGTACGCTATGGCCGATTGTGTTCTCGACAAGTTCGCCCTTCCCGACGCTTTCTGTGGCTTGCGTTGTCGCCGAGCTGTCAAAATTGTTGTCTTTTCCGAAGGATTTAAGTCCAGCCGAGCGTGTAATTTGCGTGGCCGTGCCAAGCCTGGTTGAACCTGCTGTTCACTTTTGCCAACCGGTAACAACAGCAGTGTGTTGTCCAGCTATGCCTCCTTGGCATTTCTGTGCCACCGCACTTCTTGGGCTGCCGCACTGTCACCATCGCAACCAGGTGATATTTTCGGGGTTGGGGAAAAGTGATTAGAACTTGTCGTTTAACCGAAAGACTGAAAAGTTTTTACCGTTTTATAATGTTTTTTTTTTCGGAGGGCGGGGGGGCAATTGTCCGGTGGCCTTTCTTTGGTTATGGGCCTGTACCACGGCATTGAGCCGCCACGCTCTTTATCACAACGTGATTTTGCTGCACAGCTGCCACCATGATTGTTGGGCCAGCGTCTCACTGCCGGCCAGTTTGCTTAAAGATATTCGAGTAACAAAGTCGTCGCTGTTGTTTGCCCCCCTATGTGGGAACCATGGGCGTCGGAAGGGGGTGGGGGGGCCAAGGCTGCCCTGGATTTTGAAAACTGACATTTTCCCATTAAATTTGCAGCAAAAAAAGGTTGTTTTTTTAGTTTCGAGTGATTAAAATGAAATTTTTCCACTTTTTGGCCCCCTCTTGCAAAATCCTTTAGGCTGCCCCTGGAAAATCCACGCCCATGGTGGGAATGTAGCCAGCAACGTTTTTCGAAACAAGGTCGAATTTATCAAATTCTCTTGCCAACTGATTCGCGCTGCTGCTCAGGTCTGCATTTGCAGCTTCTAGATATTTCCAATAAATCACCAGTATTCCTCCTATCCACCTCCGCATGTTACTGCATCGATTATATCGGTCGATGCGACCACGCCCCGCGATCGATGCCTCGCGTGATGTGACACGCCTACTTTCGTCGGTCGAGGGCTGCTCGGCGTAGTTCAAGGCTCCGGGGACGTTTTTGTTTCCGTCCAGCTTTGGCTGAAAGAAAATGTGTTCTCGTGGTGCGCATTCGTTTGTAAGTGCTGTTCGGCGACGCACAACGCAAACGAGAATGAACGAATTACGCTGTGCTTCATTCGATAAAGTTAACTAGCAAGACTTGCTATACGGTCGCATTGCGTAGAGTAAACGTTATACGCGCTGTAGTAAAATTGATCGATACAGATTGATATCAGTAGCAAACCGATACAGGAACCCTGCAAATGCTCGACTGAGTAACCATGGTCGGTACCCATGTCAAGCGAAATTTCTGACTTCACGCATGTGCGCATGCGCAGAGTGATATTCTACGTATCAAATACGCTGAGAAAACTGATGATTAGGGCTTGGGGTTTAGGTAAGTGTGTCAGGTTAGGGTTAGAAAAAAGAAATATAATTGAGGTTTAACACGAAGTCCAATTTTTTTTCAGTGGTTATAGTTATTCCCGTACTGTAGCTTGTTGTGGTATCTGACATCTAACCAAAACGTTTTAATTTCGACAACACACATCAAAAAGTAATCGCCAGACTTTGTTCCTTTAGTCTGAGAAGCAAAACAACTGACAAACATTAATAGGTCAGAAATTTCTCCTGGTGCGACTAAAGACGGTTTGTCTAGGACGTCGGAACAGCGGTAGGGCAGGGGGGCAGTAAAAGAGCTGGGGGCAATGTTAATCTGTAAAAAACAAAAATATCGTTACCAAGTATGCTTGCTTCTGTTCAGCAACAATGTTGACCACAAAAATAATAACAGAAATTATAGAAAACCATTCTGACTTTTCTGGGTGCGCGAATAGCTGCAATGAATTTGTTTCAATTCGATCTTGATAAACCTTGATATTTGTTTCAATTCGATCTTGATATTTGTTTGATTCGATCTTGATATTTGTTTGATAAACCTTGATATTTGTTTCAATTCGATCTTGATATTTGATAAACCTTGATATTTGTTTCAATTCGATCTTGATATCTGATAAACCTTGATATTTGTTTCAATTCGATCTTGATATTTGATAAACCTTGATATTTGTTTCGATTCGATCTTGATTTCCTATGATTCTGTTATGTAAAGGCATCTCCGCCCCCGTTGCCCTCCTTTTGAAAGAGCAGGGGGGCAACTACATCGTCCCTGCGGTTTACACGAAAATACGGGAAAGTGAACGCATCCTAGCATCGATCGGTGATGGATCGGTCGCTCGTGACTTAGACATCCCATTCTGCAACTGCATATGCGCGCATGTATCGCCAGGATTAGTGCATGACTGAGTACTGTTTTGATTTGACTTGTGTCGTTTAAATCCTGGAGATCGCAGACACGGATGGCTTTTGTTATCGTAAGTGTTACCACGACAGGACATTGCCCTTCTTTTAGATTTTATTTTGGGTGATGGCAATTGTCGGCAGCCCTGACACTTGCTTCTTGTCGGGGCGATTGAGGTGAACACTCTTGCCCAAGGAGCGCTACGGCGATTCACGCACTGGCCGTGGTTCGAACACCCAACCTTCCAACTGAGAGACGGAGCCTCTACGACTGAGCTATCGCCGCATTACTCTTGAGCGACGACCCATAAATTCTTCAGTCAGGACAAGGACAAGGACAATTGCACAGCAGTTAGCAGGGTGCTTGTTTGCCTTGCGCCCAGCTACAGCTGCCTCCGGTCTATCAGACAGTCGGCATCATTTTACTATAAAATAACCATCTGAGCGAAATATTCCAGTATACGCGGAAAATGGGCGTCGGTAAAAGGTGGCAGGGGAGGCCTTGAATTTGAAATTGTACATTTTCCTTTTGCAAAAAGTTTCGAGTGGGCAAAATGAGATTCACCACTTTTGGTCCCCCCTAGAAAAATCCGCTATTGTCCTCCCCTGGAAAAAATCCTTCCGACGCCCAAGCTCGTGGCAACAATAGCCGCGTTGCCGCAGCTTCACTTTGCTGCCTCTGACAGTTGCACTTTTCCTTCCTCAGCTCCGCGCCGACCCGACCCTGCCGGACGCCGCCGGCCAGACCGCGATCACCTTGGCCGAAAGCAACGGCCACGTTCAGTGCGCGCGTCTGCTCAATTCGTGCCGACAGACTCACAACGGTTCGTGCGACTCTCTACCTCAGCGCTGCAACGGAGAACCGGGCGGCGTGCGCGCCCATGTCAAGTACATGTACACGAGTGCGATATGATGGCTGTGTCGCGAATGAGAAATTTCCGGTCGATGATGGAAGATTTCCGAACGCGACTTCCGAAAATTTCCGAACGCGACTTCGCAGTTTCTCCGGCCACGAGCTGCGGGAGTTTATCTTTCGAGTTTGTAGTCCATTCACCAAAATTTCAACGTTGCAGGTCAAGTAAATTCAAGCAATCTGTCGAGAAAAGTTAGTATTCAAATGTTTTCGTAAAAGAAAAGCAAAACCAACGACATGAAGCGGACGGCGCCGCGGTTTGGTCCTGCTGGTTTTTGCTTTTCACTCCACTGTGCGTGTGCGTTCGGTGTTGCGAATAAACATCAACCCTTCCAACCAAATACGTTCGACGGGGCAGCCTTGCTATGAACGAAGTCGATTGATCGCCGTCCATATCTACTTGACCACTGTTTCGTTGCTGTTTGGTGCGATTGTCTCTTCTCGATTGTTGCGTTCGAATGAACTACTGTTTACGTCACAAACGCTGCTAATTCGTAGTGGGACGGCCGCTGCTGCTTGTCATACTTGCGCGCTACCTTGACGAGCAAACTACAAGCTTTATCTTTGCTTCGGGCTCAAGGAACGAACCCTTCATACCATCCCTTAAAATCAGGGGTGTGCAACCGCGGCCCGAGAGCTGGCCCCGCGGAAAGGTCAAGATTTTAAAGCAAACATTACTAGCAATCTTCCGTTGGTGGCCAGCGAGTTGTCTAGCCCAGGGGTGCGCAACCCGTGGCCCGGGAACAGAAATTTTGTTACCCGCGGAAAGGTCCAGATTTTAAGCAAGCATTACAGTTTTTGAAGGGTATTGCCAATCTTCCGTGGTTGGCCAGCGACTTGTCTAACCCGCAGAGCTTGACGCATGCAGCTGTGGCCCGTGGACCAATCTGGTCACGTGCATTTGGCCCGGCAATGCTGCATGGTTGCACACCCCTGCCCGAAATAAACTCGATCGGATTCTACTTTTTCTGCAACCACAGTCTAGTGAGAACGTTGAGGCTACGAAATTATTGCATGCAACTTGGCTCGCATGTTAAGCCTCGCCTGGGACGTTTGCTAAATTGCAAAAGCACAGGGGATGATGGTTGCGAACATGGGCGTCGGAAGGGGGGGAGGCAGAGGGGCCCCCTGGATTTTGAAAATTTCAGCAAAATAGGTTCGTTTCGAGTGGGATAAACAATATTTCACCGCTTTTTGCTCCACCTAGAAAACGTTTGGAAAAATCCGCTAGTATCTCCCCTCCCCTGGAAATTATCCTTCCGACCCCCGTGGTTGCGAAAGCATTGTTGAGCCACTGCACAGCTGTTGAACAGAACCGACGCACAACGGGCCCGCGTCCACCAAAGAAGGCCCACTCGTATATGTCACCAGCGCCCGCTTCACCTGCCATGTACCGGCCTCTGTGACGATAGGAAACTGCTGTAGGAATGTGCGGCTTGTGGTCCGTAGATTTTCTTTGTGCGAGTGACGGGTTACGTCGCTGGCAAACCGATGGGGCGACTGCTTGAATGTTTGTGACGAACCGCTTGCGCGTGACGCAGGAAGCGCACGTCATCAGTAGGTGACGTAAGATTCAGTACGTGGACTTTAATGCTGTCGACCAACGCTGTGCATGGATGAAAAGTGTGCGGCAGACTTACTTTGTTGCTTTGGGTCTGTGCGTAGCTTTGCTTTCAGTCAATGTTGTTCTTCTGGGACGTGTGTAAGCTTCATGGCGTCACTGCCGTTGTTACATCACAGTGTGTTTCTACAGTTTTGCAGAAAACTTCCATTTTTTTGTTGTTTTTTTTTTGCGAAAGAAACTATTTCGGGAGTGTATCATCAAGTGTTTGAACAGTGCGACGAAGAAATTTTGCACTCAGCATGTTTTTGTATCTCCTTCGCGTAAAACCTTTACCGGAAAGGTTTTAAAACGTGGCTTCACTGGAATCTGCCAAAACTATTCGCGCCTATTCCCGGACGTCCTCGCACACACGCACGCACCATAGTTTGCAAAATGTTGCAAGCCTCGCCGCATCATCCACGGACTTCCCGTGCAAGCGCGTCACCAGTTTGTTGCCCTTCACTGCTGCATCCTTTCCGAGCATCGGAATACCCGGCGCTCTTAGTCTCAACGTGCTTTAGTTTGTTTTTTTTTGTTTTTTTTGGTCCTCCTTCTTCAAGCCGCTCATCAGTTGCATCCTGTGTTGCCGGTGCTCGTTGCTTCTTGTACGTTTTTTCCTTTTTTTCTCTTGATTTTCAGGTGTTATTTATTGCTGTCCATTTGCGCGGATTTTGCTGTAACCGATGCAGTACCAAATATAATTCCTATTTTTTGTTGGTTTTACCGTATTGCAGCTCGTGATTCTTGTGGAATAGGTCAGACAGGGTCGTTTCCTTCCTTGCGGATGTTCCCGCATAGTCTCGGAAGCATGAGCGTCGGAAGGACTCTTCCAGGGGGGCAATAGTGGTGAAATTATATTTTACCCGCACGAAATTAGGAAAACCACGTTTTTTGCTAAAAATTAAAGGAAAACATCAAATTTCAAAATCCATGGTCCAAGCCCCTGTGCCTTTTTTCTACGCCTATGCTCCGGCGTCGTGCTTCCATCTAGAACAGGGTTTCTCAACCTGTGGCCCATGGAAGAATTTTTGAGGGGCCACGGCCTTGTATTATTGAAATCGAATACGTTTTGCAAGATGGACGAAAATGTGGGTTGCTTCTGAGCTGGCAGGCTCTGCCTTCGCATTGGTTGCAGCACATGTTGTGTTATTAAATGGTTTTAGTTGTTTTTATTTCTGCCTTGTACATGGGTGACAGTGGTCGCATTGGAGAAGTTTGTACAGTCGGTGGGCCACGGACCCTCTGTTTAGTAATTTAGCCACATGCTTGAAAAGGTTGAGAACCCCTGATCTATAGCGTGAATCAAAGTGGCAGGCCCATAACCAGGGGGGGCTTGGCCCCCTAGAAAATTTTTCGCACCCCCTGGAAAAATTTGTAGGACGTAGTTTAAAAAATTTGGGCACCTCTCAGAAAACTTTTCGCCCCCCCCTTGGTGTCCCAAGGTAGTTACGGGCCTGCAAAGGGGTCCAATGCCCCTCAGCTTTTCAACCCCGCTGAATCGTGCAATTTTACCCAATCTTTTCAGAAATTTCCGGCGCAAGTCATTCAGCGTTGGAAGACCACGCTAATCTTTCCAACTTCTCAACTGATTTGAGTATTAACTTCGTAACGCTTTTCAATGCTTAAGACATTTTCGCTGATGCTTAATGCTTTTCTTCGAGTGCAGGATCTGGTTCGCACACAAAGGATTCGATGCTGCTTTCACGTGACTAATTCATGATGAGGAACTGGTGGCCAGTCGCGAATTCGTTTTTAACAAGAAGTATTAGTACTGTTGCTAACGCCGTTAGAGAAATTGGTAAAAAGCGATTACTCAATGACTTTTGAACTTTGTGCAAAGACGTAGCCAGCGTGGACATGGCCCCTTCAAATTTCCACTATATCTGGTTGTTTTGTGCTTCGAGAGGCGGTGTCCCACGCCAAATACTGTTGCTCGCTCGAACTCAAAAATTTTTGGGCTGGTTAAGACACAGACAGCACATCCTACCTTCAAAAGAAGTAATACAAAGTTTAGTCCTGGATGAATAAGTTATACTCTTTGACATTCTCTGTGATAGGTGGCTGGACGTGTCCGCGTCTCTCCCTTGCTTGACGCGCTGAAAGAAGACATGTCGGTCTTGCGCAATGAAGCGTGTAAACTTCGGTTGGAAGCAGGGCCGAAAATTTGTTTCGTTGCTCTTCAGTTTGTGTTTATGGAAAATTGGAAAAATTTCGTCGGATAACAAACGATTTTGCAGACGTAATTCGAACAGCACTTCAACTTGCCATGATTGCTCTTCGAAAATTTTGCGCTTTATGCAGTTGGCAACACCATAATTATGGTTGTCAGAAACTTGGTACTCGATTAGGTGCATTATCATGATACTGTATAATATGCAGCCAATATGAGTTGCTCAACCACAGCCGTGTGCATGGGTGGCGGAACCTTTTTCAAAGTGGAGGCACAAGTGCACGCCAAAATACTATAGAAAATTTGTGCGACTTAAATTGGCAACTGTGACGTCATAAGCATTGAAATATGACGTCATTGCCTAGACACCATATGAAAGTTTAGATTACACTACTTTCGACAAAATTACACCACTATGAAACGTATCGGTGAACCACCTGAAATTCAAATAGGCTGTTACAGGGGCGACCCAGGACATCAGCGTCACTCGGGCTCATCATACGATTTATTCCAACTGAATAAAATCGTTCAAACCTTGCGTCACTGAAATTTCCATTTGCTCTCGTTTTGGCTGGCATTATCGTTGCTCTGTGGCGTTCGTTACGTAACAATCAATGAGAAGTTCTCACGATGACTCGTCGATTGTTGCGTAACAAACCTCACAGAGCAATGATAACCCCAGCTAGTCCTCTGCTTACTAAGCTCATTCGTATCACCCCGAGTTACTGGACATTTTATTGTTCGTTTGAAATTATTCTCAAAATGGGAACTGTCCATTGGATTGGACTTCAAATCTAATGTTCTATACAAATCCACTGCTTCAAAACACACTCAGTCCGATATGAATCATATTTCAAGAAATCCTTAATTGCATTGGGTAGCTCGGGCTCGAATGGATGAGCCCCAGTAAAGCGCGAGCGACCGAGGTCGAGAGAAGGCCTACTATGAACGATATTGCTTTATTCAGATCACCTGCAACATGAACGCAAGAGGCCAGACATGGAACGAAAATATATGAACAGTGACAAGTATAACGGAAATGTTTAGGGGTTAGGCTAAACAGTGCCGCATTTAGCTACATCCGAAGTTCGTACGTGAGTTCGATCATAGACATAGCAAGGACGGTATTCACAAAAGCTAAGTTTGCTTGACCTCCCTATCAAAAGACTTCTACACTCGGCTATTTACACACATAAAAGACACGCATATTTAATTTG
>Ga0210059_1008500_pt1 | contig 16190 bp, 7 predicted proteins | sample Ectturendosymbi2_FD_188042 | JGI IMG/M metagenome (GOLD analysis project Ga0210059, IMG submission 188042) | Ecteinascidia turbinata endosymbiont from Florida, USA - Sample 2 (SPAdes) (version 2) | ecosystem: Host-associated > Tunicates > Ascidians > Unclassified | place: Key West, Florida...
TCCGACAGTAAAAAAAAATCATAGATCAAGACAAAACTCGGCTGAGACATGTAATCAAGGTTGTCGAGTTTTGCGGTCGTCAGGAAAGCATATCAAAGAAACACGATGGCAGTTTAATTGGAAGGACACCCAGTTTTCGTGGTGAGTACTGTCAAATTGTTTATCCACAAATTATGTGCTTTCCTTGACTGTTCTAATCACAAGCAATTTTTCCTTGTCAAGGCTTTTGCTTCCATAACTTCAGCACCCCCCCTTAGAAAAAAACTGGCTGCGCGCCTGCATCTGGCAACCCTATGTCACATGCGGAAAAACGCCTTCTACTGTAACTTGAAGTGAACGTTTGGAGATTGTTTTTTTTGTGATACAACTTTGTGTTTGAACAAATTAACCACATACGAACCGTCGTTTATGGTCACCCGCAATTGTTTCTAAAGTCTAGGCTGCCAAATCGTATAAGTTTTCACATTTTTGACCAGTGCTTCTGTAAAGTTGAAACGAGGGCATGTGAAACGTTGTGCAGTTTCGCTAAGCGTTTACGGGGCCTCGCGGTCACAACTTTGCACGGGGCCCCGCGTTCGTTTAATCCGGCCCTGGCTGGTGCACACCCTGGTTTGGAAGATTGGATCTTTGCTGAACTATACAAGAATTGAGAATGCGCATAAAGTACGCAAGAAAACTTTCAATTTTTGTTATGTATAGAAGTTCAGCAAACTTTTAGTCTTCCTTTTACCCTACTGAGACATTATCAAATGTCTGAATACTTCTATGTTTAAAACGACTGTTTTTGAGCTCGTGCAACAGTTCTATCATGCTTCATAAATTGGTAATATAGCTAATGCGGTAAGCGCTTGCCCTGATCAGCCATAGCAGACAAAACAAAGACAATTGTTTCGGATAAAGCGGACTTATCACGGAAGACAATCTTAAGCACGCATAGTGGACGAAACATCTACAAAATATGATGAGATGGTTCCTGGACACAGATGATAACCCAGATTCCCACCAAAACCTAATTATTACTTTTTGGCCCATTTACAATGTTGCTTGAAATTTGCATGCAAATTAATTCCGTTCCGTGGTATTTGTATTACCTCGACAAATTAGCAAGCAAAAAGTATGCGAAAACAATTAATCTCCTTTGCAAAGGTAATAGGAGTTTTTGTAAAATATCAATCTCAAGGAGGGGTTACCCCCAAACATTTCGTACGCCCTTGTCATTGTCAACCAGGTGTTGACTAAGCTGTTTCGAATGAACGCAATAGAGGTGATTGCAATGATTATGGCAACCAATCTTTTGACCTAAAAACTTAAAATTTTGACTTTCAAATTTACAACTTTTGACATTATTTTGACCTATCAAATTCCTGCGTTTGCAGTTGAAACGCGGAATACTATTTTTTAAACATACAAAGCGCATTTCATAAATCAGACCGGTAGGTTTAAAAATTTTTTTTCTGTTGAAATGAAACAAAAGGAAGAGTGTGAAAGAAAGACGCAACAAAACTAGAGGTGCACAACAAACCGTAGACAAAAATCAATCCAAAAGCACAAGAGATTTATCCTGTGTTAATAAATCACCTGAAGTCATTGAGAAGGTTCCACGTCAGGGGTCGGCAAAGGTTGTCGGGTGACCTTTAGCTAACTGTGTACCGATTGAAGGTTTCAAAACATTCAATGTGCCAACATCATACTTTTTTTTGTAGAAGTCAGGGTCTATATATCTTCTGTTGTGTGCATCATAACAAAAGTGATGTGTAAACCTTGGAGTTCCTGCGTGCCATTAAAAATTGCTTGGTGTGCCAGGTGTGGCATGCGTGCCGTAGGTTGTCGTTGTCGACTTTGTTCTACATTGTTATCAGTCCCGTCGCCACGGCAGGGCTTTGATGGGTTAAGGTCCCCAAAAAAGTTAAAGGCCCCCAAATTGAAATAACAAACACTATAAATCAGGAGTTTTTGGCAAGTTTTAATGCGCATTGCACACCTTTGAAAATAAAGCATTCAACACTTAGGCTGCACTTTCAAAAGCTGGAATGTTAAGGAAACAGCTGTTGGTCAATTCGCTCTCAAATATCTAAATAACTATTCTTTGCATATAGGCTATATAAACTACGTTCTACACAAAACTACTACTATAAAGTGAACCATGCAGAAATAAGGATCTCAGCTCAAAATGCAAGTAATCAGTAACTTGTTCAGGGGTGTCACATGAAACATAGATCGACATAACATTTTTTTGAAAATCTAAAATGATGTATAAAAATTTCATGGCATGCTTTGATAGCCCAGTTTGCCCCCCACACTGGTTGCGGGCCTAATTGAATTTACAAGCGCATTAAACTCTGTGAAAAATAGTTTTGGTATTCTATTGCTTGACTATTCTCTTGACTACTGTAGGCCTACACACAGCGTGAAACTTGCATTGTTAAAGGCGATTGTTAGCCTTCGACTCACAAAGCTGCAACAATCGACTCACAAAGCTAAATGCACTCAATGGGCGTTTCTGCAGTCTGTGTTTCATTTATATGTACATGCACTGTGAAATAAATTTTTCTATATGTCATAACCGTTCAATGACTATTTTTTTCAGATCGCATTTTTTTAGTTTTTTGTTCGAAAAAAAATTTCAAGGTGAGATTTTTCAAAATAGATCCTACGTCAGTAAAACAACAGCAAAAATTTTTGCATCAAAAGGAGCAGTAGCAAATAGCGGTAGCGATATCTCGCTACTATTTTTATTCAGTGACGGGTGCGGTAGCGCCGCTAATAAATTTTACAAATAGCGGGAGCGACGCTACTAATAAAGCAGCGGTTGCCCACCTCTGGATGTGGATAGGATATGCGAAATTTTTTCGGACATGGATCAGGAATTAAAAAATCAATATCCGTTCGGCGCTCACCTCTGACCTGTAACTTTATTTTACGAACCTGGCATCTACTGAAAAATCGGCCTTGAAAAAGTCGGATCAGTTCAGTTGTTTTACCCAGGTTTCTAGGTCTCACTCCACGGGATTTAAACAGGATTTGTATGTCTCTATTTTCAGTTTTTCCGGTTGTTAGCATGCGATTTTTGGTGTGTTGTCGCTTAACTGGAGGCTTGACAGTGACATCAGATTGTATTTGAATAACTAAGGGCTGAGGATGCGTAATTTTACGTGAAATACATACTTGAACACATTCGTCCTTGGCATGCTTTCCTGGCCTGATGTCTGTGTGGTTTCAGCTTGTGGGACCTTGTTCAGAACAAGGACAGGAGGTTGATGTTGTTTGTTATCTATCCTATGGAGCTGACAAAGTACCATCAAGTCGTTGCTATCTCTTTTGTCATGCAAGCACTGTTTTCCAGTTAGCACGTTTTTCTTTCTGGTTGAAAAATGGCCTAAGAAAAACAAATGGCATGGGATTGGATTAATTAATAATTTAGTTGTGTTTAGGCCATCCCATATAACATTTGAACCCAGAAGCGGTTGCCTGTGAAAGGCGGAGCTCCGTAAATAGCAGAGCTTGGTTGCAGAGGTTTGATTTCGTAACCAGTGTAGAAAAAAGTTGCGTTGCAAAATCAAAAAAAGGAAAAAAAGTGAAGGAAAATGTTGTATCATTGCAACTTAATATGCATTTCCTCCAAGCATGGAATACATGGAAGTGTGCGATGTTTAAAAATTTTATACATTCACAACCCTGTTGAAACCTATTTTCCTGTCCTTGAACCGTTGTGAAACTCAGATAACCAAAAATTATAAAACTTCAAAATAGACTTTTTTTACTGTAGCCTAGTGTAACATCACCTTTTGCATTAAAATTATTTTTGCTACCGTTTACTTTTCATTGCTCAATGAAAAATATCGGTTTTAACGACTCTGGTTACGCCATCAAACCACTGCAACCAAGCTTCGCTATTTACGGAGCTCCGCCTTTCACAGGCAACCCCCAGAAGCCTAGAAAGTCAGTCAAAGGCATCAAAAAACTGGATTCTAGTCTAACTTCCATTAACTAAGCGAAATTACTTTTATCCACAAGTACCAGGTAGTGGTTTGGGCCCAGGGCCAGGTAACCCGAGTCAAAAGAAAGAATAAAAAATTTGCCCCTCTTCAGATGTCACACAAAAAACTGGAAACCCAAAACCAAAAATTTTTTTTTTCAGTGCTGACTCAAAAACACGAGTCTTAAGAGTTTGAATAGCTCTTAGTCTTTGGCACAATCGCCTGGTGAGTTGCGGTGCTGGTAAGACATGTTGAAAACAAGATTTTTTCCTACACTGCCAGCAGGAAAGATGTTATTAGATAGTTGCAATATTTTTACATTGTGTTCAATTTCATCGTAGTTACGCAAAAATGCTACATAACTTTTTCAGTTGTTTGTAACTGTATTCTGATATAATGCTCTAAGTTTTTATTAAGTCGTGATTTTGCTGTGTAGAATGAATTCATCATTTCTGTGGATTATTATTACTATAGCTACACTTACTTTCATCACATTAAATGGTGCAAAAGGTATGTTTGCTGTGAAAGCTGTTTGTGATTGTTTATAAAATGAGTGAAAAAATCAATTGAGCACCTTCCATGATACACATATAATCGTACTTTCTTGCCAATGCTTGCCTACCTGTGTATGAGTATACTTGTACTTCCAATCTCATGTCAGCAGTTGCATCCTAAAGCGTGAACTCCTGGTTGCACAGTGGGGTGCCAGAAATTGCCTCCAGCGAACACAAACTCGTGTTTGGCAGAGCGGGATGCTAGAGGTTGCTCAAAAGCAAACCTTAAATCACAAACATAATTTTCATCATTGGTATTCATAGCCAAAGTGGCCAATAAAAGAACCATGACCAAAATGATCAAAACTTTCACCGTTGGTAACCTTGGCCAAAAATGACCAAGACTAACCAAAACTTTCACCAGTTGTATCCTTGGCCAAAAAGGCTCAAAAAACAAAACTTCCACTGTTGGTAACCTTGGCCAAAAAGGCAAAATATCGAAAAATTTACCCCATGGGTACACTTGGCCAAACATGGCCAAGATAAACAAGAACTTTCACCCTTGGTCTTGGCCAAGGTTATTTTTTCAAAAATGGGTAAACCTCAAATGGGTCAGTGTCCATGTGACATATCAACAGCATTAGTATTTCAAGGTAACTTTTCATTCAATGAGCATTGCACAAATGCTTTTATTTGCTTCAACTTGTTGCTTGTGTGTGCAAGGAATTTGGCAATGGTGAAGCGGTTGTAGGCTACAAATTCGAAAGAAAAAAACTCACGAAAAGGCAGCTCCATTAAGAATAATGGTAGTTTTGATTTTCGAAAAGAACAAAAATTGCAATGAATACAGCATCAAACAAGGCATTGATGGGTTTCAAACTTGACAGCGATGAACATTGTATCAATCATTTTATTTTTTCAACTTCGTGTTTTTTTGTGCATGAAACACAGCATTATTGGCACTTATCGTTAGGCTACAACTTCCCATGAAAAATATCAAGAAAAGGCAGCTCCACTGAGCTCATTATATTTTCACTCCAGCAAGAAACCTTTCAGGGACTGCAGAAGCTAATATATTGACATTGCTGTGTGATTTTTGCAATAACTCGCAACTGCTAAGTTATGTCCACCAGTGAGATATTATAAGAAAACTATTTCACTGTGCATTTTTTGAGATATTGGTGATATGTGGCACCATTGGCGAACTCAAACAGGGGAAAAACTTAAAAAGTAGAGTAGTCAAAACAAAAGCAATGGGTATGTTCAAAAATGTGCAGAAAATTTACAAACACGTTGGAAAATTCATTTGGCATAGAAAATATTGTCAGGACCCAAAGATCATAAAAATATTTCTAAAAAAACTTTGCAAATTTTTTGCAAAGTACAAAAATAAATTTGTTGATCTTTAGGGGAGTTTTGGCCATTCTTCACACATAACATCGTATCTCCAGTTATAAACACAAAATAATCTGAAAGTTGCAGTATATTTTCACATCTGCGTCATACAACATCCTACCTAATTCGAAGCAGAATTAATGGGAATACAAAAAGTTATACCAATGATTTAAAAAGTTTCTGAGAAGTTTCTAAAAATTGAAGAAAAGTTGACAAAAAGTTCACTAAAACATTTTGAAAAATTTTCACTTTTTGTGATTGGTTGCATTTTTTTTCCAGTGTTGCACACTGAAATCCAGTATCGGCAACAATTTTGGCGTAAAGCCTAAAAAAATCGTTTTTTGTCCGAATTTGCTTTTTTTGGCCCAGCATTGTTTATTACCACCCTCAAAACAATGGTAAGTGACTTGGTGTAGTCCTCGAAAGCAGTCGAAGCCAGGTATAGTCCTTGCAAAAAATCTGAAACGTTGGCGTGAAAATTTTTTTGAAAATCATTAAGAACTTTCCCAAAAAGACAAAAAACAAAGCAAAACAGTGGATTTTCTCAGAAATTTCAAATGCAAACATACCTTTCTGTTGGACACGTCTGAAAGATCTCACAAACACCTTTCTTGCAATGTTTTACCTATCGACGTACCTTCAGTGGTTTGTGAGTTATCGCTGAAAAACCACTAAGCAAGACAATAAATTGGCTTTTGCGATACCCTAAAGGGTTTTAAAACTTTTCAAGCTATGACCATTTGACAAATGTCTTTGCTTTTGAACTTCATGCTTAATTGCGCATGAAATTTTGCAACGTTAAAGTGGTTGGTTGGGTACAAATTTGAAAGAAAAAACATCTCACAAAAAGGCAGCTCCATTGACAACATTGGTAGGTTTGATTTTAGCAAGGAACAAACTTTGCAGTAATTACAGCATCAGCCTAGGCGTTGATGGGTTTAAATCTTTCCAAGCAATGAAGATCATACCAATGTTCCTAATTTTCAACTTGTTGCTTGTTTGCGCACAAAATTTGACAAGAGGTTGATAGGCTATAAATTTGAAAGAAAAAATATCTTGCGAATGAGCAGCTCCATTGAGAACATTGGTAGGTTTAAATTTTGAAAGGAACAAAAAATGTAGTAAATACAGTATAAAGCAAGGTGTTGGTGGGTTGAAAACTTTCCAGGCAAAGAACAATGCACTGATTATTTTAGGTTTTCAACTTGTTGATTGTTTGCACATGAAATTTGGCAAAAGTGAAGCAGTTATTAGGCCACAAATCAAAAGAAAAAAGTTCACAAAAACGTAGCTCCATTGAGACCGTTGTTAGGTTTGGTTTTTGTATGTATCATGAATCGCAATGAATACAGCGTAATTGGAAAGAATGTCATCTATATTTAAAACTTTCATGAATATTTGAAGCACTGTGGTTTGCATAAGGGAAGGACATAGGCAAATTGGCAACAAGTGCTAAACAACTCTTGCACTCAAACGTGCCTCAGATGACGCCAGTGCAAATTTTTGTGCTTTGGCAAATTTTCAAAGGTGACATATGCCAAAAAACATACTGGTTGGGAACGTTTGGTAAGCCAATTCACCAACTGGCAGGGAAGGTGTTAAATAATGAGATCATTTATGTATACATAAATTTTTACAGCTGAGATGATGGATTGAATTTTTTCAAACAAGGATTTTGTTCATCCACTTCAATTATGGTTCTTGTTAATCACTGGCATGCATTTGTAAAACTCCTCATTTATTTAAAATGTTGTTGATGGTTTTTGTAGAACAGTAATTTAAAAAACATTTTTTTGTCATAATGGAAGTTTTTATGGTAGTCCATTTTTGGGAATAGTCTAGACAAACTTTAAATGCTTGTGATGCACTTGAGTTATGACGTTTTCCAAGAAATGTGCAATCTGTATAACAGAATAGAATATGATGGTAACAACCATGAAAATGTGTAATTTGTTAGAAAATGTTGTTTGCCATTAATTTATTTTCTTGTTTTTGTTCATCCTTTTCAATATAAATCGTGCTGTAGAAGATTTTTAACACTTACAGAGCCGGCCTACGATATATTCGTACTTCGATTTCGGCCTAAACAACAGCAGTTTTCGGTTGCCTTACCAACGCCTTAGCTCCTCTGCCGATTGTGCTAGAGAGCTGTTCAACGGCTCAAACAGATCGGCCAGTCTAGTAGATTGCACTCGAAAAAAAATCTTTTGGTTGGGGGTTGCGGTTTTTTTGTGAGTGACGTCATAAGTGAAATAGTTTTAGGGTCATTTTGGCTCATGTTGCCTGGCCTAGGGCCCAACTGCTAGGCCAAAGTGTTTCGCTGAAGTTTTCATTGGAAACTAGACTCGAGTCCGAGTCTTTTGAGCCTTTGATCGACTTTCTAACGTTTCTGGTTCAAAAGTTATGATCTAAAATAAACAAATTAATTAATTAATTAATTAATTAACTAATTAGCTAATTAGTCAAATATTTTTACTAACTTACATCACAACTTTTGAACCCGAAACCCTAGCAGATCATCCAAAGTATCAAAAGACTTGGATTGTAGCCTAGTTTCCAGTAAAAACTTCAGCGAAATACTACCACCTAATGGTTGGCGCTCAGGGCCAGGCAAAGTGGGCCAAGGTGGCCTAAAAGTCCTGCACTTATGACGTCACTCACAAAAAACCCGCATCCCCCAAGCAAAAATTTTTTTTCAAGTGCAATCTACTAGACTGGCCGATCCGTTTGAGCCGTTGAACAGCTCTTTAGCAAAATCGGCGTAGGAGCTAGGGCGTTGGTAAGGCAACCGAAAACTGCTGTTTTTTTTTGCGAAAATCGCCGAAAAAGCCGGCTCTAAAAGTGCTAACATCAATAAAAATCAAATTAATTGTTCAAAACATGTCAGCCTTTTAGTAGGTTGTCAATGCTTAATGAATTGAATCCGACACAATGTTTGTTTCATTCAAATATTTCAGGGATCACCTGTCACTGTGGTGGTAGCAGGATGAATCCGGAATGCGATAAAGGCAGCCTAAATTGCACAGAAATTGGAGGACGCTGCTATTTTCTGGCAGACAAGTTAAGAACACGTGATGAAGTAAGCTAAAACCTTTGCTTACGTGTACGTTATTTTCAAAACATTTCTTTGAGTTCACTGTTAAAATTTAATTTCATTAAAAAATCGCTTGGGTCTGATTTTCAGTGTTTATTTGTGTTTTGTGTTTGTCACGGTTATGATGAGCACATTTCAAATATTATCATGATCTTAGTTGGGGTAAGCTTTAATGCTTGAGGACAGGCTGTCAAACAGCTCATCAGTGGTACAGACCAGCCTGTTGTTAAGAATCACAAATGTGCAATTTTTGTTTGCTTTCTTTATGACATTGACAGCAAATTTGTGGTTAGGCAATGCTATGCATTGTTTGAAAAAATAATAATTATTACATAATGTTGAATTGCTATTGTTGTGTAAACTAGTTTCAGCCACCACTCTGATAAATAAGAATGTTTCAAGCTTTTGCAGTAAATATTGCCTGTGTTCTGCACAATTCAAAGTTTTTATTGTGATGAGCAAATGGATGATAAAAAGATGTGTAAAATATAATAAAGTTTTTATTGAAACGATGCTCGAGTCCGAGTCTTTTGAGCCTTTAATCGACTTTCTAGCATTTCTGGTTCAACAGTTATGATCTAAAATAAACAAACTAATTAATTATCTAATTAGTCAAATATTTTTATTACTTTAGATCAGGGGTTCCCAACCTTTTTCTTGCTATGCACCCCTTCAGCATTCCGACAGATGAATACGTACCCCTTCAACATTTCACCAGATAAGCATGTACCCCTTCAGCATTTCTAAAGATGAACAGTATCCCTAAAATTTATTTTGACAAAATATTTGGTTATGATTATTCACGGATACATTTAACAATGAGCATATAATGGTTTTGAAAATAATATTCGTTGATATATGTATAAATATTTGGAAATAAATAACATATAAATATACTTTTCTCTTCTATTGCCAACCCTAAATGTACCCCTTCAGATAGGAAAATGTACCCCTGGGGGTACATGTACCCCAGGTTGGAAACCCCTGCTTTAGATCATAACTTTTGAACCTGAAACCCCAGCAAGTCATCCAAAGTATCAAAAGACTTGCATTGTAGCCTAGTTTCCAGTAAAGACTTTATAGTGAAATACTACCATCTAATGGTTGGTACCCAGGGACAGGTAAAGGTGGCCTAAAAGTCTTCCACCTATGACGTCACTCACAAAACATCCACAAACCCACGCAAAAATATTTTAGTGCAAACTAGAAGACTTGCCGCATCTTTTGAGCCTTTTTTTGGGTCTGTAGCGCTGACCATACTGTAGAAATTCCCACGCAAAGCCAAGTGCGTTTCAGTGTTTTTTTCTTGAAAATCCCCGATTTTGCCCAGAACCTAAAGTGTTAAGTGCAGAGTTGAAAAAAGGTGTGTTAAAAGTAAATTGGAAGCTAGAGTCTACACAAGTTTTTGTTATTATATGATGTGCATCAATGACCAGTGAACAGATAGTAGACACTTGACAGATCTTTTGTTATTTCCGTACAGCCTATAATGAGTTTTAATAAGCAATATTATTATGACTGAAAATTTATACAATATTAGTATTGCAAAACCAGACACTGCCAAGATGGCAGAGTGAATCTCGAAAGTGGTAGATTAAAGTTCCATTCCCAACTCAGGTGAAACCAGGGGCTTTAATATTGGTATTCACAGTTACCCTAATTGACGTTTAGAATTAAACTGGCAGTGTGAAGAACTCCGCTAAAAGTGCTAGACAATGGCAGGAGGCAGCTTGACTTGAAAACCACAAAGTTACTTGGCAGTCTCCTAGTCAACGCCACTTGACAAATAAAGTACAAAAGCTTTAAAACCAAGCAATTTAATTTATAATCAAAAATTGACAATCATATTCTCTGGAATTGGCACTACTGTCTGCCACAGCATCTTCCTATCCCATATTAATTCAGAAATAATAATGCATCGATCAATACTGTACCTTAATAAGTTGAAACATTTCAATCACCTTTTGTTTGCATGTACTTGTGTTGATAAAAGAATGAAAAAAAAATCATAGTGCTTCAACAAATATTGCTGTAGTGCCAACACGATTTATAACCAATTTTTTAAACAAATCATGTAATATAAGTAACTGCCTCTAGTCCATCTGTTGGCAAAATGTTTATTGCTTGTTGGCAAATCCACAATATTTGTCACAATCTTCATTGCTAAGTTTGTATTGACGTCCAGTAGAATCGTAGATTTCCAGGGCAGCAACTGATGAAATAACATCATGAAATGGAATCCAACGTGTTTGCCACACAAGTGCATGCATACAAAATGTTATTGAAATGTTTCAACTTATTAAGGTATGGTATTGATCGATGCATTATTATTTCTGAATTAGTATGGGATAGGAAGATGCTGTGGCAGACAGTTCGTGCCAATTCCAGAGAATGTGAGTGCCAATTTCGCAGGATTATAAATTAAATTGATTGATTTTAGAGTTTTTGTACTTCATTTGTCAAGTGGCCTCCGGCAGGACACTGCAAAGTAACTTTGTGGTTTTCAAGTCAAGTTGCCACCTGCCATTGTCTAGCACAGGCGTCACCAACCTTTCTGAAACTGAGAGCAACCCCTTGTGTACTGATTTATGTGAAGGGTCAAATTTGTAGCTGGACTTATTTCTGCTAAAGAACTGACAAAGTTAATACTTCGGCGTCTGGCCGCTTTCGGGGATTTTCGCGTAAAAACCACAGAAACGCAGGTGGTTTTGCACGGGAATTTCTCTGGCTCTGTCAGCGCTACAGACCCAGTAAAAGGCTCAAAAGATGCGGCAAGTCTTCTAGTCTGCACTCGAAAAATTTTTTTGTGTGGGGGGTGCGGATGTTTTGTGAGTGACGTCATACGTGGAGGACTTTTAGGCCACCTTGTCCCACTTTACCTGTCCCCGGGCGCCAACCATTAGATGGTAGTATTTGCTGAAGTTTTTATTGGAAACTATGCTACAATCCGAGTCTTTTGATACTTTGGATGAAGTATCCAATTAAAAATTCAAAGTTAGCAAGCCTTGCAGATTAATTAGAAAGTTATATTATTGCTGTTTGGCAAACTAATTTTAATACGTACAAATTTGTCTCTGAATTTGTTCTGCAAAAAGTCAACTAACATAACCTTTGCGTATAACATAACCTTTGCGTATACGTGAGTTCTACTGTCTCATAAAAATGCATAGGCCATTTATTACTTGTGATACAAAGCAGAATGTTTGCAAGCTGCTGTTTCTTGTCCAAACTTAAAGTTAGGTTGTCATTTTCATTGATAAGTTAATCACAGATAATAATGCTACTGATGTCAGCAATTTTGTGTCAGTATCAATCTGCGCATTGATGGCAAGTAAGACATTCATAAAACACTGCAGTAGAGCACATGCATTGCAAAGATTTTCTTGAAAGTTTCTTGAGACTAATAAAACATGTGGATATTGTTCTATGACTTCCTGAACACATTTTGACTCTCTATTAACACGCAAAATTTTGGATTCAGTATCTGCTGCTCATAACGTTATTTGACATGTATTTTGAGTTAATCCAACTTACGATATTTTCATGTATTTTGTGCTAATCCAACTTATGATAGACTCTATTTGGATAAAAGCTGATGATACTTACCTAGCAGGTGAAATAAATATATATAAGATTGTAGTGTCTGATGCTTGGCTGTATGGAAAGATTCTTTTCAATAGACAGTTGTATGGTATTTTCATTACAGATTGTTTATCAGTGGGGATGTTTTTCAAAACAAAATTTGTACCCTCCAACAAGACCTTTTCTATGCGAACCAGTGTTGAACAACCCCAATGCTCAAACTCGTTGCTGCCAAACAGACTTTTGCAATGATGCACGTTTACTTCCTACATTTCCTACACCACCACAAACTACAGGTACTTGTACATCTTTTAAAATCAGAAGTGTACAGCAAATTGCTTTTGCTATAGTAGTGATGCTCATTCAGCCTTTAACAGGTACACTGTAATAGCTGATGAATGTGATGTAGTGAAATTATGTAAAACTGTATACTGGTGTTTTCAAAATCTCTTGGTTTACTGTGGAAACTAGTTAACATGAATACTGGTACTCTTAAATTAGAGCAGATATGTCCAACCTGGCGGCCAAGTTAAAGGTTTTGTGCGGCTCAGTTAGCTTTTTGGTGTAGTAAAACTAGCCTACATACTGACAACCTATGAACTCAATCTACCAGTTATGCAAGACAAGAGTTTCATGACTACAACCCAAGTTGATGTCTTTGCTCGTTAGTCAGTTCAAACAAGTATGTTTATGGTAAATGGACAAGTCAAACTGCAAATCTTAGTCCAGCTGGTCAGTATTGTGAAGTTTGAATCTATTAATTTTGTCCTCAAATGCCACAGAATTTCAGAGCTAATCATCTGAACAGACTAACACCCTGATACTCCATGCCTCTACCATGAGAATAATCTTTGCAGGAAATTTTAAATGATCAGACTTCTTCCAAATCAAATCGTACAATGTTGTTTGGTTATGACCTTTTTTTTTTGCTGAGACATTTTGATTAGTAAAACATTTCAATCATTTGTCTCACAATTGCATTAAAACTCACTGTAACCGTGTTTTTAGCCTATATTTTCAGACATTCTGACCGAAATGACTTAATTTTTTTCGGTCATTTCAAAATCATTTTGGTCTATGACTGAAAAATAAACAGGTTATGACTCTCGTAATAATAAGATACCTAGTACTTATATATAATGTGAATAAAACCTGTGAAAGTCAATTGCTGCCTATGTTGACCTATTAGTTCTGCAGCAAGATTGCTACGCCAGACATAAATGCTCATAGTCAGTGGTATATCTTGCCTGGAAAAGGGGTCTGTCGTGGAAGGGCAGCTTTCAACATCACTTTTCAGTACACTGTAAAACCACATTTTCTCTTAATTCTTTGGCGTCCGGCTGCTTTCGGGGATTTTCAGAAAAAAAGCCTAAACGCACATGGCTTTGCGTGAGAATATCTCTGCTCCTGTTTGGGTGACGGACCTGGTCGAAGCGTCAAAAGACGCAGCAAGTCTTCTAATCTGCACTTGAAAAAATTTTTTTTGCTTGGGTGGTGCGGGTTTTTTGTGAGTGACGTCATAAGTGGAGGACTTTCAGGCCACTTTGCCTGGCCCTGGGCACCAACCGTTAGGTGGTAGTATGTCGCTGAAGTTTTTACTGGAAACTAGGCTACGATCTGAGTCTTTTGATACTTTGGATGACCTGCTGGAGTTTCGGGTTCAAAAGTTACGATGTAAGTTAGTAAAAATATTTGACCAATTAGATAATTAATTAATTTGTTTATTTTAGATCATAACTTTTGAACCAGAAACGTTAGAAAGTTGATCAAAGGCTCAAAAGACTCGGACTTGAGTCTAGTTTCCAATGAAAACTTCAGCGAAACACTTTGGCCTAGCGGTTGGGCCTTGGGCCAGGCAATTTGAGCCAAAATGACCCTAAAACTACTTCACTTATGTCAGTCACAAAAAATCCGCAACCCCCAACCAAAAAATTTTTTTTCGAGTACAATCTACTAGACTGGCCGATTCGTTTGATCCCTTGAACAGCTCTCGAGCGCAATTGGTGAAGGAGCTAAGGTGTTGGTAAGGCAACCAAAAACGGCTGTTTTTTAGGCCGAAATCGAAGTACGAATATATCGTATGCCGGCTCTCAAAGTGTTAAGATGAGAAATTGACTGATGAATTTTGCAATGTTGCCAAAGTATCACGACGGCAAAAATCTGCCAATATACAGTATATTGGCAATATTTGCTCATAAAAGCCGATACGCTAGTTTTCTGCATGGAGTGTTCAAAAACCCAAGTTGCTTCTTCGTTTCTGATTAATTAATGCAAATTCTCTGTACGGTTCCTTATGATGCGCAGCCCTCTGACTGCATCAAGTATTGCGCATTGTTTAGACCATTCCACAAATGTACTAATAAACTGGTCTATGATGTCACATTCGCTCACAAGTTTTTGCGCGGGTAACCAGATCGCTGTCTGCAAGTATGTGCCATGGTGATTGACTATCTTAGTGACCCAGATTTGCATAAAATTCCATGTTATACATTTCTTCATCACACAGAGGTATTGTCTTTCAACTGTGGTTGAAGTCTTATAAAATATTGGCATCAGTTATCGGCAGTGAAAAATAAAAACATTGGTGCAAAAAAGCCTTATCGATCGAGCTCTACCTAAAATCCAATCAAACTAGTCTAGTAGCCCACTAGCGCAGCTAACTGTTTAGAATAGACAGTGGTACTGATCTCTTTGTCAATTCACACAAGGAAAGATTTCCAAGTTATCATTGCTTTCGACCACAGCGCATTTGTGACATTACAGTCACTGTTTGTTCCTATGAAATGTTACTGAAAAGATATTTATCTTGTCGAACATTCAGCAAATGTCAGCCATATAGCAACGAGAGCTGTTTGTCCACATGCACATTCACTTCATAAAATCTATGTGACAAGCAACTGCACAACTGAAGCTGTGGAGCACTGTCAAGATGGCGGTGTTATAATTATACTTGCGAAATAACTGCAGAGAAGAATGATTGAGTTACTATTGCTCAATGGTTTTACATTGTAATGTAAAAGTGAATGACTCAAAATTAATCTGGACTTTATGTGCAGCAAAATGACACCGTCAACTACTCAACTCTAAAAAGGCAGGTTTTGAAATACAACGCTTGACTGATATTTTGTTCAGATAATGTGGCCATGATTGCTGAGGCTAGCTGTTGCACCTTTCCATATGAGAAAGTCCTCATTAAAATATGGCTTCATTGGAAATGAACCTGCATTGCTTGATGTGGCCCTGAGGCAGGCCTGAACTTATTAATTTTGTGGTAACCCAGTAGGTGTAAACAGCAAATAAAATTTAGGCCAAAATTGCAAAACAAAACAATCATGATTGGAGGTTATGTCCTCTCACCATGAAGCAAAATATTATAAAACAGCTCTGTGTGTGAGTGGTAGTGTACAAGCTTCTGACAGCTTTGCTTGCACTGGAGTTGGCACTGCCAGAGAAGCAAATTCCAAAACATGTGCATTAGATGCAATATCAATTTAGAGCAGTGCTTCCCAACCTTTTTCAGTTTGAAAGGTTGGGAAGCACTGCGGGTTTTCTGTGAGTGACGTCATAAATGGAGGACTTTTAGGCCACCTTGGCCCACTTTGCCTGGCCCTGGGCGCCAACCGTTAGGTGGTAGTATTTCGCTGAAGT
>Ga0210059_1008501_pt1 | contig 16190 bp, 12 predicted proteins | sample Ectturendosymbi2_FD_188042 | JGI IMG/M metagenome (GOLD analysis project Ga0210059, IMG submission 188042) | Ecteinascidia turbinata endosymbiont from Florida, USA - Sample 2 (SPAdes) (version 2) | ecosystem: Host-associated > Tunicates > Ascidians > Unclassified | place: Key West, Florida...
CATATCTCTGCTGTGTGTCCCCTTTAAAATCCTCGCGAGACTCATCTACGCTCGTGTCGAAACAATCACCGTCCCACTGCTCCCACAGGAGTGGGCGGATCATCAATGGAACGCGGAGTGGGCGGACAACCTTACAAGACTCCACACTTCAATCCCAGACACCGGTACACACACCCCCGGAATGACCCTCCCAAGAAGAGCCTGGGTCCGGTTCAGCCGCCTCCGCACCGGTGTCGGACGTTTCCGCTCCTGCCTGTACAAATGGCATATGGCCTCCTCTGCGGCCTGTGAGTGTGGCGCAGAACAAACCGTCGACCATGTCATCCTCCGCTGTCCAATCCTTCGATCCCCCCACGGACTACACGGCCTGACGGTTCTGGACGATGAGACAACCGAATGGCTGCTCAACACCTGCCCCGATATCTAGGCGGACCAGCTGTGGATAAAAGAAGAACTCGCTCAAACGAAAGAAGCAAATAAACTTCACATTTTCCTACTTTTTAATGAGTTTCTTTCTGAGCTGGCTTCGATTTCACCAGTTATTTCATGTAATGGAGGTAAATTGTTTACTGAGAGCAGTGAGCAGCAGATAATTTTTCAAATTTGAATAGGTAAGGCGCGACTTCGGTTTGCTTTTAATCAATTTCATGGACAAAAATGCTTTTTCGCATGTGAACATTATTTCAAAACGAAATATAACTCGAGCAAATTTTCGTAGTTCTGGGAAATTTTGACGTGGTAAGGATCGCCAGAAATGAATCACATCAGGAAACACCAGGGACTGGACTGAAGGAAAGTCTTTCAAATTACGTTGTCAATATTGAATTTGTTTTGAAGTGAATGATTTCCCACTTGTGTGTTATTGGTATTTAAATACTCTGTTGTTCACTAAGTAAGAATGGGTTTACAAATGCAAAGATTCAGTCTTCTTCTTCAGCAATATCAAAAACGTCTTGCAATAACTTAATCTTTTCAGTGCATTTTCTCAGTTGCAAATATCAACAGCACCTTCAATCTGCTACTTTATATACGGAAACTGACTCACATCCTCATTTTCTAACTGCGAAATGAACAGTTTTAACTTCATCTTGAATGAATTGATAAAATTTATTAAGTTAGGAAACAATTTATTCTTGCTTTGCAGTTTGATATTCAGATGATTTGAGATGGTCATTAACATTAACTAAAAATTTCAGATCAAATAGCCAGTTGTTATCACAGAAAAGAGCTCTTTCCTGAGGTGGCTCGTTTTTTTCTTCCGGAAGATCATGACCAGCTTGTTTCAAGATGTTAGCAGACAACTCACAAGGGATTTGTAGGACACAAAAAGCCGATAAAATATTGAGGTTTACTATCTTGCTTTATTACGATCACGAAGATGCGCCACTTGAATTATCCAATGCACAAAACTTGGCTCATGCGCCATAGGCTGGCCATCCTGCCCTATAGCTGCCACCAGCGGTGATTGTGACAAGACCTGACGAGAGAACAGGCCCCACGAGAGGGGGGTGCAGCCGGGACGCCGTCCCGGGGCCCACAAGAGTCTAGTGGGCCCATTAACCCCAAAGTAAAAATATGAAATGGGTATGCACAAAGTTTTTGTTGTTATTGTTTTGTATACAGTCTTGTGCAAATTAATTGACTGAAGTTGATTTTTCAGTCGTTATACAATGCATCGCCATTTCTTTTGGTATGCGTTTGGGAAAATCCCAATTGCTGGTGTTGCATTGCTAGCCCAACGCACTAAGTACAGCGTGATGTGTCGGAACAGTCGAAAATGCGCTTCATGACGCCACATACGATTTTATCCCGCTCAATGTAAGGAAGCCAGTTCTTTCCGTTGTGTGGTCGAGAGTTACATATATTAGAATTTCTGTTATTTTTAATGGCAAATATCCCACCTAAGAAACGGAATCGTATTTTTACGCTTTCGCAACACTAAGGCTATATCCAAACAGCCACTGAAAATTGCAAAAAGTGTGCACGGAAGACGAGTTTGGATTTACGGAAGTATTTGATGCATGCTGGAGTGCACATATGCTCAAGTACAATGCGAAGCCGCCCACTGGAGGCTGGAAAAAGTGCTAAGAAAGTCATTTCAAGCTAGTGATGCGACTTTAGATATGGAAGTTGCAAATGCAGAAGATGCAAATTGCTTACACAACTAGTGGCTCTCCGGCGGGACAGTGGGAAAGCAATATGAAATGAAGCTAAGCTTGTTGCATCTGGCCTTCAGACAGAAGCAAAACTGTTTAGGATCCGTAGTACCACTGCCAGAAAAAGAACGAGATTCCATGATGAGGATACACCTGAAGAAAATGTGAATGCAACAGATAAATCCTACGAGGAAACCCATTTGGGAAAGCATATGCTCTATGTAATATTGGATAAGGTTGTTGGAAGGCTTACAGTTCGTTTCAGTGCAGCAAAACAGATTTCTGACACCTTCAGCTTTCTTTGATATCAGAACAGGAACTGAAGTGCAAAGCAGCTAAACTAGCTGAGGAGTATTCTAAAGACATCAGCAAAGTAGACCTTGTTCAGGAAATGAACCACATAGCAATGCCAGTTTTGGTAGGAAACAGTTGGGTGCTTTGGAACTGTTAAATGCATCAGCAGAATACAAATTAGAAAATATATTTCCCAACCTCAGTGTCAGCTTGAGGATGTTCGTTACAGCACCAGCCGCAGTAGCATCAGCGGAAAGTAGTTTCAGCAAGCTTAAAGCCATCAAAAATTATCTCAGGTCCACCATGCGCCAGGATCGCCTGAACAACCTGGCTAGGCTCAGTATTGAGTCTGATATTGCAAAGCATATAGACTTTGACACTGTTGTTCGCAGTTTTGCCAAGAAAAAGGCACGCAAGGCAACCCTGTTTTAATAAAGTCAGTCTATTTTCTAACTAGTAAGTGTACTATCATTTGTATATTTTCTGCAGACTGTAGCGTTCATGAAAGAGGGCTATTAGTGTATATATAGTGCATACAGGCACGTAGACAGGAATTTCGATAGGGGGGGCAAACAACAGCCAAATCGCAACATTTGATTATTTAATGCCCCTTGTTTTCCAAGCATCATTAATGAAAGATGCATTTTTCTGGCGCATTTTTTAATAATATGTTCAGATTTAAGCCGGCAAATACATAGTTCATTTTTGGTTTAACTGAAAAATTTTAAAAGTTTGTTGTTAATAAGGTTCCAAATTTCTATTTTGAATGAAAGTCACCATTTGGTCGTAAAACTTTCATGCAAGAGCGCTTGTGAAAATCTCAATGTTTTATGTATGGCTTTTGCAGCCGATATTGCAGTTGCCATTCTGGTCATTGTGGCCGCTATTGTAGTTGCTTTTTTATATTTGCACGCTTCTGATGTACACCAACACACGTTCAATCGAAGCCGAGTACAAAACTTGCGCGCATATAAGACATGGATCTTATCCAATTCTTGAGCGACTGGTTGACGTATAGAGTTGATAACGCAAAAGCTAGAATACCTCAACGCGTTTGAAAAATGTTTGGATTTTATGTCATTAAACACTATGAAATGCATTGCAAATGTTACAAATGTCCTATAAACAAACTTGCATATGTTTGACCCACGCAGTCTACACAAAGTGTGAAAATAGTTGTGTCTGTGAAAACGAAGCCACAATATATTCTCACAACGGCACTGCAGGTTTCCGCAACTTAACACAACAGTGGGTTAGTTGATCTAGCCCAGTATCGCCCAAAACCCAAACAAGGGTGACGAAGGATCAAAAAATGGGCCGTGCCGAGGCGATCCAAACCGGAGTTGTGTATTTTCAACGTCACCACTGTTTGTCTTTGTGTGTAGTAGCGTATATGTACTTGAGAAAAGAGTGGAATACTGACATGAAAAACGAACTTTTTAACTAGGCTAATGCCGCAAATCACCGACACAATCTTTTTTTCTTTTTTTAATCAGTTGTTTGAGGCTTGGGTTGTTGTCTGAGGCGTGTTCACCAAACTCAGATTTGGGTAGCGCTCAAAAAAGTTTAGGAACTGCTGATTCTAGCCATTCTAGCGTAAGCGGTTGAATTTTTTTTTAAATCTATGAGTGTTTAAATAATAAAATCCAATCGACTGGGAAGAAAGCCAATTTTTTCATTTTAGTTACATGAGATTTGTCGATGAAACAGATTGCAAGCTATCTGTAAGTAATGGCAGTGTCAATGTCCTCAGCACTTCCACAATGAAAACCATCTTCCTACTTACGTTAAATTTTGCTGCTAAGACTACCCGTTGCAAGGGAATGATTTCACGTTTACACTAGGATAAGGTGGCAATTAACATTAGACAAAAGTAGTAACATTTTTAGACTATGCACAGGTCGGATTGCGATTGCTTGACCCAAGCTTTTTTTTTCTCCGGGAAGTTAATATGGAATCATGGATGAAAACGGTAACGCTCAACATGATTGTGATTAAACCGTTACAATGCAGTTTTAATTGTAACAAATAAATATCTAGAAATAATATTGTTGTTGCTAAACAGTGTTTATGGCAAGGGTCTCAAACACGCGGTCCGCGAGGGCATTTTGTGCGGCCGGCGTGGCTTTTTGTGAATTTTGAAATAATTAAAATATAAGTTACTTAGTTCATTCATCGGTGCTTAAACGTGCTAGAGCCAGCGAGTCAACAAGTTCATTTAAAACGAAAGTAGAAAGGGCTAGAGATAAATTCCCTCTAACTCGCAATACCATTCGCCGAAAAAAACATGTAAAAGCTGTTTCTAGTAAGGCTCAGGTACCGCCTTTGTGGCGTCATGCGGCCCTAGGGTAGTCATAATGCGGTCCTGGTTTTTTTAAAGTCCTCGTTTCGCCCTTGAACCAAATTGAGTTTGAGACCCCTGGTGTATGGTTTATTGCGTAATAAAAAGAATATGAAATTGGATTTCTACTCAACCAAAGTTTAAGCTTCAGGGCATATAAAATGTACATTGCTATTAGTTTCAAAACAGTACAAAAATAATATACGATTTACATTTAAGGCTACGGCTTATGTTGGAGATAAGGGTGAGATGCACAGCATTGTAGCACGCCAGAGGTATCAGAGAGGAGAGAAATTTTTGCGATGGGCTTGAAATTATAAGATTGCATAATTATTAGGTAAGATTCAGCAAGCTGGTGCAGCAGAAACAGCTGGGAAAAATGTTATTCCTTGTTTTACTTTGGTTAGTGATCACAAGCGGTTAGATATAAGATCGTACTTCATCATCACCAACTTCCACACGAAGCTTAAACCTTAGGAAAATGTCAGTCATGTTATGAATTCTCCATCATTCACACTATATACACAACCATAAGCGTGGAAGGGGGCCTTGACCCCTCCCTAGATTTTGAAATTTGACATTTTCCTATTATATTTTTAGCAAAAAAGGTTGTTTACTTAGTTTCGAGAGGAAAAAATTAAATTTCACCATTTTTTCCCACCCTACGAAAATCCTTGGCTTCAACAGGAAAATTCTATTATTTGCCTCCTTGATACACAACGTTTGATTAATCATAGACAATTGGTGAACCACAGTGCTTTGATCAGGTTCGACTAAATTATGCAGTAGCAAGCATTTTCGGTGATTTACGCTGAAATATTTCTTTGGCTTACACATCAAAGGCTTGATTGACCTAAAAATTTTTGGTGCAGCTTTCGGAATTGAGGGGGGCAATTGCCCCCATTGCTCCCCCCCCTGGCTACGCGCCTGAGTGCATATAGTCTGTATAAAAAGTTGCGCACACCATCATCCAGAAAATTTTCCGGGAAACCATTGCACACAAGCATAGTTTTAATACGCTGGGAATCTTCGTGCATGCTTCTGTAAGAGCTTGCGCAGACTTGTTTCAAAAGCTAATTAACAAGATTTTTTTTATAATGCCTCGGAAAGAAACTGGACCAGTTGCTATACAGACCTGTATGCATGGGCTTTCGATATGTTCGAATTACGAATACCAACACCAGATTCGCAAAATTCAACAAACATCAAGGAATAGCATATTATCATACACGGCGTTTATTTGGGAAAAAAACTCTCTGGATGGCCGGTGGAACATGCAGCAAGTGTGAATTGTGATTAAGATGTAGTTCAAATTTTTGTCCTTCTATTAGTGTATTAGGGTTATAGAATTATTAAAATTGCTTGCAAGTGAAAATTGCTGCAGCCTACCATTAATGTTAAATTTGATGTATATTCGTGAAATTCGGAGAGCAACTGTGTTATGTGCATTTTTGAGATTAGCCTGAGACATTTTCAGATTAACTAATTACAGGGTGAATGGTTATAATGTAAAATAATGAAGCATATAGGCCTAATTTTTTAGTCATAGTACTGAAAAGCTCTCAATCAGTAATAATGTATAAGGGGGCCCAAAACAGGTCTCGTACAGCACATTTTTCCTCTCGAGGGCCCTGCGAGAGAAAGAGGAACAAGCGAGTGCGCTGCATTTGGGATCTTAAACAGGCTCCGACAAATCGTGCTTTAAAAAACAACGGTGCAACTCTGGTCACTTATATGTTGTGTTTGTCAGACGATTTTTGTCTCATTAAAATTCTGTCATGAAGATTCTTGAAGATTTTTGCAGATGAAAGCTTTTTGCCTAGTTTTTGCTTTTTCTTTCACTAATTGCTAAAATTCGAATGTATTACTGCAGTTGCGAATGTCGCAATACAGCAGTTTGAGTGTTCGATTGTGACCTAAAATTCAAAGTCGGGATAGCATCACGCGAAACGATTAGATTCTTAACTCTGCGACAGTTAATGATTGCCAAGATTCAAAGGTCTTGACGTCAAATGCGTGACGTCACAGTCATATGCAATTTTCAGGCGGGTCCATAAACAACTATATGCGGGGTGCGATTCAGCTTTCGACGTCACGTAACTCTCAACTCACTTTTCGCATCTAAGCTACCACGAAAGGTCTGGTTGGGGGCGCCAAAACTGACTTTGCCCCCGGGCGCGGGAAACCCTAGGTACGTCACTGATCCAATCCCCTTTCTTGATTCATCATTGTTGTACATACCGTAACACCCATACCTCATAACATTTAGCACAGTTCATCATTTTCATGTGTAGCCCAGTTCTCATGAGTCGCTTGTGTTTTATACCTGATAGTCTTCTTCTTTGACGTCTCACAGGCTATTGCTGAGCTTACAGAACTTCTCATTGCATTGCTGCTAACAGTGATTACTTTGAAGTCTCTGCAGTGTCAATTGTTATGATGCTGTGATCCAAAGGTAGGACATAAGTTAATTTGAATTAGTTTCGAAAATATTTATTTGTCTTTAAATCTTTGAATTGGATTACATATGGGCCAAGCCTAATAACAGCGATGGGAATTTGGGTTTAAACAAGATTTGCTTTTCGGATTTGGATTGCATTTTGAAAATAATTTTTGGATTGGATTTGAAAAAAATGAGGCCGACTGCCATGTTCACAATATGCAAATACTACAATAAAGCCGCGATAGTGTGTGGATTGTGCCCTGCGGGCCCCTCAGTGAAAAGCAAAGTATCAGCTCTACCTCCGTGTTTGGCGGAACACTTGATCCTTAAAATGTATCATAACACCACTAGGAGACACAGTCAGAACCAGAGGTGGCCGGAGTCACTTTTTAAGACTCCGACTCCGTCCCTAACCAAAATTTTTGAATCCGGGTCGGGGTCCGGAAATTTTTCAAATTTGAGAATCCGACCCCTGTTCAGACTCCAGCTAACCATCGATCCAACCGAAATATGCCAATATTTTTGCATAAGAAATGACCACGCAGACTCCTGCTACTGCCGAAATTGAAATGTGAAGCCGGATCCAGGTCCGCTTTTTTACAAAGTTTTGACTCCGGGTCCGAAAGAAAATCGCAGAATCCTACCGGAGTCGACTCCGTCACTGCGATTCCATGGATCCGGAGTGCCGGAGTCCACTCGGGCAGGATTCTGTGTTTTTCTTTCGGACCCGAATCCGGAGTAAAAGATTCGTGAAAAACAGAACCCGGATCCGGATTCACTTTTCAATTTCGGCAGTAGTAGGAGTCTGCGTGGTCATTTCTTAATTAAAAGCATGGGGAAATTTCGGTTGGATCAGTGGTAGCTGGAATCTGAACAGGAGCCGGATTCTCAATTTTGAAAAACTTCCAGACCCGGATTAAAAAATTTTGGAACAGAGCGGAGTCGGAGTCTGAAAAAGTGACTCTGGCCACCACTGGTTTGCAAACGAACTGGGTTTGTCAATCGGATGTTTGGAGATTTTGTAAAAATGACTCTGGCTCGAGTCGAGTCATTCAGTAAAAAATGTGACTCGAGTCGAGTCACCATCGTTTCTCAACGTGACTCGAGTCAAGCCGAGTCACCAAAAAACGTGACTCGAGTCACGCTATCACTGCTAAATGCATGACTCAGTTAAAACTATAATAGTGACGAAAAATAAAACAACTTTGGCTCTTCGTTTTTTCAAGTCATCTTTTCACAAAACAAGTTCTTTTCTTAATAATGTAGCATCTATCCAAGAAAATTTTGAATTCAGTGAGACTATGTACTTTGTTATAGAAATGACAGGTGCCTTCACGTGGCCCTCCTGTACGACATTCGCTACAAATCTTAACTAAACCTGTTACTACGAGAGCAACCACTGCTACCCGCGCTGGATGTGTTCGGCACGGGGTGGGTCATGCTGCCGAAGACCCACGACCCAACATTCTCCAGCTGAACACTGAGGGGCTGACTGCAAACAAGATCTCTGTCATTGAGCAGATAGCCTATAAGAACAAGGCTTCCCTCATCGTCCTACAGGAGACCTACTGTACAACTGCAGACAAGCTGATGATTCCCAACGTTTCACTAGCTGGGTCTGTCCTAAGCAGGAACCACGGCCTTGCCACGTTTGTCCACGAGCGGTTGGAATGGTCACTGGTCGATCAGTCTCCAGAACAATTAGAGACTGAGTGGTTGTGCGTAGACGTGTTGTTCTCCAATGTCTAATCCATCGACCTCCCCATGGACTGCATGACCTGACAGTTCTGGACGATGAGACAATCGAATGGCTGCTCAGCATCTGCCCCGAGATCCAGTGCGGCCAAGCAGTGGTTAGAACAACTGGCTCATAAGATGAAGAAGAAGTTATAGAAATGATCAATGTCATGTATTGTATGTGAAGTTAAACAAACATCAGGGTTTTCACAAGAAATTTTCGCTAAAAATACATTGCAGTGTTTTTAGAACACCAATAACATGTTTCATTGGCAAAAGCAAGTCTTTTCCAATATTTTCGCAATGGGATTACACCACTATGAAAATGTTTGTTTATTTAAGCGGATCATCTATTTTTGTGTTTAAACGAATTTTAGCCATTCATCTATCAAATGTGGCACTGCCTCCTCCAGTGGCGATTCTAAGGGGGGGGGCTGGATTGGCCATGGCCCCCCAGATTTTTGCTTGGCCCCCCCAGATTTTTTCTTAATTTCCCGTTTATATTCGTTTGGTAGACATATGCAGTAGAGAACTTTCGGCCAGCAATATTTTAAACGATAATTTAGAAAACCTCTAGCCTGCATTCAATATTTCCCAAATGCATGATAAGCTGTGTTATTGTTTTTGACGGTCGGGTGAATAAAGTTGATAATGACGACACACACTAGTGGTTGCTCGGATCCTGCGTGAAATTTAATCAGACCACGGTCGTGGTGTTGAAAAATTCATTTCGAAACTAAGAAACAGTTGCAGAAGTGGTAAGATTGATCTTTCGTGCATTTCAATATGAAATGGAGTTGGATTATATTTCTGTCAGCAGACTGTTGCTTGTTCCAGTAGCAAAAGGTTTATGAAAGCATTAAGAATTGTTTTTCAGCTAATCTATCTGAATTTATTCTGGCTGCTGTATTGCGTTATGCTGCCTTGTGTATACGACTTCGAAACATCTTACGTAAGTGGTTCGTGAGTACAGTTTAACTCTGCCCACATGTGCTGCAACCTCATAGAAATTTGTACGGATTTTCTGTAATGATTCAAAAGCAATTCTTTCGCGTATTTCAGCTCTTTTCCCGGAGGTGAAACATTTCTATCAGAAAAACACTTGAAAGAATCCGCAAATCATATTTATTTAGTGAAAATGATTTAAAACATCAAATAACTTTGGCAAAAAATTTGCTTCAGGAGTTAAAGCTGCCTATATCGCCAGAACAAGTTTTTTTCATTTATAGCTAGTTACAAAGCTGCGTTTGATTGTTACTGGTAACTGTAACTCTTCCCGTCACCAGCGCTTCATGCAAAAGAAGTTTTTCAAACATGAAATTAGTGAAAACATGTCCCAGAAATTCCATGACCAGTGAAAGATTGAGTAACATTGATATCAGGACCGTATTTACCAATAGGTTACATAGGCTTAAGCCTAGGGCCTCAATATCCAAGGGGGCCTTCAACAAACTGTGGTAGGCTAGGCATAGAGTACATTACCGGCATATGATCATTTCAATAAATATTCATGAAAAAATTATGCCAAGATTATTCTTGAAATTTAGTTATTATTCATCCATTCAGATTTCGTGGAGATAACGCCAAAGTCTTCCAACAAATCTCCATGAATCTCAATATGATGGTTGGTCAGACCGCATGCCGACTACTGTGTCGATATAGGCAAAGCACGCTGGCTGCGTCTTGCGTTTGCTGAATTGTAGGCTGCGGATTGTTACGAGTTAATCAGGCGAAATAACTTGTGGCTGTTCGTGATGCACCTGATAAGTGGCGTAACTGACGGGGGCAGGGGTTCGAAACGCCCCCCTGGCAAGCTAAATGTAAAAACCGGGCCCTCACCTAGCTTGTATTTTGGTATTAACTATTCGTTTGGTTTTCAGTAACTTGCTGTTTTTTGCGTTTTTCGGAGTGTGTTCCGGTGATTTCGGACTTTGGTGTAGCCATCCACATCCGGATTCACTATTATTTCTCGACTTTTTTCAGAGTGTTGGGCTGGCCAGTGGGCTCGCTTCAGCTAGGCTTCCCCTCTGGCTCTTGCAGATACGAGCTTTTGCCTATGTTTAGGGCTAACAGCAGTATCCTGAACTAAACATAGTTGCTTCTTCTGAACAAATGCACTAGTTTTGTCATCATTTCTAGTAGCAAAAGCGCAATTGGTATTTCTAGATGTGTTTCTTTCCATTTTAATTTTCTTTTGGAAAGTCATTCAGAAATCAGATTGTTATTGAGTACTTGCGCAAGTTTCTTCTGCTCCCATGCTAAGAAAATCAGAGATATTGGTGATCTTGAATAGCAAGCAAATGTCAATTTGTCAATTGGCAACCACAGAACTCTTCCCCAAAGAGACAAAAAATAGGAAACAGAAAGAAAATTACAAAAGCGCGTTTGGGTCTTATGCCTCAGATTAGTGGTTCTTATACGCCTCAGATGAGTGGTTCTCAGGCCTCAGCCCCTCAAATTTAAATATGAAACACTACAAATCAGTGATTTTATCAAATTTTCAGAATGTCAAGTCCCCCTGCGCAAATGTAACGCCCCCCTATTGAAGACTTTCTGGCGACGGTTCTTATTTGAACCTCACATCATTTCGCCCGACGGTTTCGTTGCGTTCGATTCTTTGCAGTCTGAAAAAGTAGCAAACACGCGAATCGTGTACCTAGCAGTTCAACCAGTTTGGTACGTTTTACGTGGCGTGTTTTGATGGTGCGTGTGAGATTTTTGTAGCCGTGGTAAGCGAGCCGCAACGTGGTCCCCCCGTTGTGCTTTAACGTCTTTATGCCACCATACACATGTGCATTGTGGTTGGTGTTTATGAGCACAGATAAGAAAAAACAGGTGTGAAACTTACAAAAATGTAGGCCATGCGTTTTTTCAAATATTTCAACCGTTGCGTTTTCGGTTGGTTCGCCTCTCGAAAAATTAATAATCCTATTCCCGCCGGCCAAGCACAATATCCACAATTCCGTATCATTGAACTTTTTGCGTGGAAGGTAGCAAAAAGCGCGGTGATCGTGAGCCACTCTAGTAATGATTTACAATTTTTTATTGACCGCACTTTAGAGCGTCAATATCGTCATTTTCGGCTTTCGCAAATTGATTAACGCTTTTTCATTTTTTCCTCGTAAAAATTGGAGGGGCCTCACAAGTGGATTAGCCCAAGGCCTCACATCAGCTAAATCCGGCCCTAAGTGGTCTACTTTCACTAGAAAGGTACTAACTGAAAAACAGATTTACTGTAGATGATTTCGCTGATGAATTTGACAGTCGACTTGATAATCGAAGGATTAAGTTACATTGATATGAAATTCTAACATAGACTGTGCAGGGATCTGTGTGGGAATTATATTGCTCATTCTCCATTTGTCTGAATCTTTTTAGGTTCAGAGTTACTGCGTGTCCCGCTTATGACAAGACAGACATAAATCAACGCAGGGTGGAAAAGTCAGCTTTTGAGGATCAGTCAGAGGAAATTCAGTGTGAATATTAAAATGAACAACTTTGTTGGGAATATTCTGCAAACTAAGTTTTATGCGTGCTGTTACATCTTGTTATGAGGCACACGCCCTAAACGCTGATCCACACCTATCTGTGACGCTGCTATGCTACTTTAGGTGTAACTGATGCCGAAACCACGCTGCTGTTACTGCATACTGTATTGAATATTCCTCATCCTATCCGCGCTGGAGATGGGCATTACACTCATAATAGTACATAGTTGCATAACATTGTTATGGTTACACCACAATCACAAAAGTTCCATAAGTTACCACAAAAACGGATTAGTCAGTAGTCACCAATCCGTTGGCAGATGGTTTATTTTTTGTGTGCTTTTTAGTAAGAATATTTTGTTGAAACCAGTTGGCTATCAACAGCCTACTCGTCTCTGTGTCAAGATGGAATTCGTGGCTGCAACAATTTCGCCTTCATATGAATTGTACTCACTTTCTAAAGCTGCTTTCGTTCATGTGGGGTTGGTACAATTGTGTACGGGAAATGGTGTTTCGTTTTACATGTGTAGTGCTGTGGAAGTTGCATGGTTAGCACAGAATGTTCGACAAAGCAATGCACGTGTGTGATTGCATCTACAGTGGCGTTTAGATGTCTCTGGTGAATGATAACGCTAGTTCATATTTAACAATATTCACAAGCCTGTGTTAGGTTTGATAGGGTTAATCATAGCAACTTAATCTTCAAAACAACGAAAAATCACCATGCAAGATAGAAATTTATGTTGGCGCCCTTACTTTTTCCTTGGCCCCGCAGTGGCCCTCACTTTTTTAATTCTAGAAGCACCAATGTTTGATAGGGTTGTTCATAGCAAATCAATCTTCATTACAACGGAAAATCACCATGCAGGAGAGACATTTATGTTGCCCCCCCTACTTTTTTCCTTGGCCCCGCAGTGCCCCCCCCCCAGTTTTTTTATTCTAGAATCGCCACTGGCCTCCTCAGAGAAAGCTTCACAAAATTTGGCTGATTGTAAATTTACAAAGAATGAAGTTCGATCGGAAATCATCTTCAGTTCCATATGACTGCTTACGGCGCCTTGTTAAAGCACATTGTATTCCAATAGATTCTTTGACACAAAGACGAACAATCTAAAAATTTTGACAAGCTACAGCAATGGCCTATGAGACCGATGACATTCATATATTTTATAGGGTCAAAGCGCCAAGAGCACTGTGAAAAACCTGTTGACCAGATTTTCACGTCTATCCATTTGTAACAGCCACCTCTTGCTAGTCATTTAGAAGAGAAAAATTTACAAATAAAGATTAAAGACAGCAGTAATGTACGTCGGTTTCACATATTTCAAACACTAAAACTGTTCGACGATAATGCAACTATTAAGCTGTAAGCTATTTTCATCTATCGAAATGCTGAAGGGGTACATGGTCAGAGAAAGTTTAGGAAACCCTGGTACTATAGGATTTGATATGAATCTGATAGAATTTGACTTGAATTGAAAAAAGCATACAAATCGTTTCTAATAAAAGCATTAAATTTCTTGACGAAACAGAAGACTTGAAAGGATCAAACGCTTATATTTTTGAGGATGCAATTTAAAGTTAAACAGGCATCGTTGCAGGCAACGTGGAAACGAATAGATTGGGTGTTCTTGCACCACAATTGGCAGGCGCACTTTATCACGAATATTTCCAAAATATGTGAAAACAGCAAATCTTTTATGTGGCAACGGTACACCAATTTCCTCTGGTGGCTTGACCTTACCTGCACCGCACGTATTGTGCGCATTAACGCTTATACCCAGAGCAGCTGACTTTTACTTACTGCTGTAAACCGTTCCCTTTATACAACAAATAGCTTTGCCCTAGGGAGGTCTGCAGCCTAAATGACCTTTGGTCTTTCACAGCCTCCCACTCCACCATGCATTTTATAAATCGGTCGACACTATTTTTTACAACCGTGATGGCGCGTGTGACCTTTGCTAGTACCCAGTGCCGGCGCTGCCTTTAGGCGAACTAGACGGCTGCCAAGGGCGCTGGGCCAAAGGGGGCGCCAAAAAAGGCAAAAAATATAATTACGTGGTTCAGAAAGTGACGAACGTACACCAAGGAAAGATAACGAACATGATGAAAGTGAATGAAACTCACGTTCACGCAAAATGAGTAGATAGAGGTACTGCACTATTTCAGGTTTGCTGCAAGAAGCGTTAATATTTTTCCTACTAATCTCAAGGGTTAAAATTTTATTTACTAATCTCAATGTCACATATACTAGTAAGTTACCTCGCAATTTAGTATAAATTTCATTCATAAATAAACTTTTCTAATGTAGCCACGGGGGACATTCGGGCAGAGCCGGTGCTAGCTCTTTTTTAGTGGTACTGTTTGCCCCCATCAACGTCGACTGGCCATTACCAGCGTAGAGCCGATTGCGGACACAATCAGCAAAATCACGGCACAAACAATAGGAGACTGCAGCGTTTAAGTCGGCCTACCTGGCGATTGTCAAGACGCAGCAAGTAGGTGTCAACTTGCATATTTGTGGGTTTCAACCTACTGTGGGGCTGCAGTAACGTTTTCCGGTCGCAGCGCAAAACGCGGACGACACCAAGGAAGCTCCACTCTGCACGGCTAGTCCGCGGTGAGCTGTTTTCCATCGGATTGCGAGTCACGACACGGGCTATCTGGCAGTAAAACTCCTACACGGGGAACAAGGGTCCCGTTCTCTCGTTTAAGGACAAGGTTCTCCCTGCGCGCTTGCACTTGTGGTAGTTAAGCTTTGCCCAACCAGCGTCATGACATTTCGAGTAATCTCGATGCATAAAAAATGGGAAGAAAAACTCAGGGAAAAAATGGCACAGAAATAAACTCCTCCACAGGCTGCAGAGGTTTGCGAAGTGCTAGAATCCAACAAAGACCCCTATAAGAATGCGATGCGCTTGTATAAAATGTATCGAAGGGCAAATAAGTTTTCCAACCGTGTCTTAGACACTCCGAAATTAGAAGGTAAACCACAGGATTGTACGCAACCTCGCTCAGTGAGCACGAGGGTCGATAACGCAGCGCTCTCGACCTTACAGTCACGTCTAGCGAGGCTAGAGCATCATTTATGCCGCGAGCAGTCACCAGCTATCGCCGGAAGCTCACGAAAGGCACCGGTTGCTTCCCTAATTGACCTCTGTACGCCAGGCCAACCGCAGGTGCCCTTAAGTTTCGAAGAACGACGTATTCTCTCAAAGGAGACCTCCATTCCGGGTACTTCGGGCCTGGCCCACGTTAGTCCGGTGCAGGCAGATGCGACAGTGGCCACCGCGCACTCGAGGGGTCAACCTAAGCCGTCTGAAATGTTGCGCAAAACGTTACAAAAGGCGCATCTTCCCGTACCAATAATGAACAAATGACTGGACATGTTGGTTAAAGTGTTGTTTCTGCAAGCCTTCCCCCCGAAGCGCGTTTAAAATTTTCTGGTTATTCGGGGACAACACAACAACTAATGAATGAAACAGATTCTTACGTTATTACTCTTCGCCAAGAAAAACAACATAAATTGCCAATTTCTGTGGCATCCAACAAGCAAGATCCGGCGGTTAGTGAGCGCGGTAACCCCTACGAAGTGGGTGCACTGTCAGTGCTTCAAGCTCTTCTCAGCGAGGAGGAGTCAAGTATTAATAGAAAACTACGCTCTGCTACTAATTCTCGCCAAGCGCATTCCGATAATGAAGAACACGGGTCCAGAGCTGAGCATCGCGCGG
>Ga0210059_1008502_pt1 | contig 16189 bp, 11 predicted proteins | sample Ectturendosymbi2_FD_188042 | JGI IMG/M metagenome (GOLD analysis project Ga0210059, IMG submission 188042) | Ecteinascidia turbinata endosymbiont from Florida, USA - Sample 2 (SPAdes) (version 2) | ecosystem: Host-associated > Tunicates > Ascidians > Unclassified | place: Key West, Florida...
CAAATTCCACACAGCTTCGAATGGTATGTTTCGTCCACCACCGAAATTTCCACCATTCCAGCACCGTCCCACAAAACCACAAGGTCGATCTTGGTGGTCACTTGTAAGTAGCGTCCAACACGACGAACGGAAAAATGTTTTTGGGCGTATTTCGTGATTGGCAAGCTGTTAGCGAAGTACGTAAGATAAGTCTTCACGCAATTTTCATGTAAAATTTTTGCAGGGTGTATGTTGACAAAGTTTTCATCAAAGTTAAGTCTGCTACAATTTTTTCCTTCTGTATGTGCGATAATAATTGATATTGGGTGGTCAGATCGCATGAGCGATTGTCTTTCGACAGCAAGGTGGGCGCACTATGGCAGTGGTTCTCAAACTGTGGTACGCGTACCACGAGTGGTACGCGAGGGTATTTCAGGTAGTACGCGAGCAGCTTTCCTGTCATATTCGAAAAGCTTTGTTAATTCGTTTCTGTGTTATAATTCGTTCGTGTGTTATGCTAATGTTGCTAATTCGTTTATTTCCTATATTAATCTTAAGTACATTTGAGCAAATTACGTTCTTCTGAAACCAAGGGGTGTACACTCCAACCTTAACAAAACATCAGGTGGTACGCGGTCTCAAAAAGTTTGAGAACCACTGCACTATGGGATACATTTTGTTCGGCTGCGTTACTTAGCGCAAACAGCTTTAAACACTTTTCTGCCACTTATCACCTGATCGATCTGCTCAATTGCTTGCATCGGTTTGGTTTAGTGCTGTGGCTGGTTACCATCACAGCCCAAATAATCACTGGTGTAGCTCGGCCAAACAAACATCCGTAAGCAAATATAAAATCAAATGATTAATTTCAAAGCTCCGCACGTAGGCATCCGCAGATATTTTTCCAGGGGGCAACGTCGATAGTTTTCTTATCCTTTTCAGGTTGCTGACGATGCAGTGCAAATGGACGTTCACAAAACGCTTTACCCTTTCAACACCATAAAGAAAATGCCCTATGTTAGGGAAACAGTCACAAAAATTGCGCTTCGTTGGCAGCAATGCTTCTTTTTCACTCATGCTTCTTTTCACACAGTATAAAACTACGGGGCTTACCATTATCAGCAATCACTGTCTTGCTGCATTACCTGCCAAGACATCTGTGTTCAGCAGTCACATGCGGCAAAACGCCTACTACCGTAACTTAAAGTGAACCTTTGAAGATTTGTTGCCATGTTACTGTTACGCAATAAAGACCAAGAGTAAAACAATCCGCTTACTAGTTTGGCAACCTGCCTTTGCATGAAAATGAGCGGACATGAGTGAACTACAAGCTCATCATTGCATGATACCAGAACAGTGAACCTGGAGTGTGAGTGTCATATTGGCAAATAAACTGTCATTGCATTAAATCGGAATTAAGCTGCTGACTTGTTTTCTACAAATTTTTGATTTTTAGTGCCGATTTCCATGGGCGTCCACGGGCAAATGCCCGTTTTGCCCTCCTTGCGGATGCCCATGGCTCCGTAGAAAAAGTTAATACCCACGTAAGAAAGATTTAGCTCATAGCTCGCTCCAGCAACAGGAAAAACGTCTTGTTTCAGAGTGAATATGCTGTGTTAAGAATGGTGCAAATGCTTGTGACGCCCGTGAATTCCACCACTGAGGCGTTGGTGACATGATCGCGCCATGAGACAACCAAAACGCAGACAACGAAAGTGGAATGCATTCAGACGAAGTTCAACTCGACGGTAGGTGCACCAGGTTTCTGAACAGCACAGGAAGACCCTGAAAACGCAGGACAGTGGACACGAACTTTTGGACAGAGTGAAAAGTGGTGATTGTTCCAAACTCGAGAACGGAATTGGTCAAAAACAATTGCAGCATTCAGTATTCGCGGGCTCAACCATCCTGTTTCTACGAATTCCTATTGGCAGTGGCGTATCTAAGGTATGGCAGCCATGGCACGTGCCATGGGTGCCACGTCGGGGGGTGCAAAAATTGCTTGGAAAAAAATAAAATTTTTATTTACAGTTTCTTGATTGAACCTCTACTTTGCACCCCGTACATTCATAAACTTCGGAACTGCATCAACACTGCGCTTTTACCTGATAGGCTAATGCAGTGGTTCCCAACCGGGGTGCCTCGGCAGCCAACGGTGCCATTTACGCCACGAGTTAAGACATTTTTCAGTGTATCATTAAAAATACATTTGGAAAATGTCATCAAACCTCAAAGCAAATTGCTATGCGTTCACCACAGGGTTCCACAAATTTTTTTTGCTGTAGGGTGCCGCAACCCTAAAAAGGTTGGGTAATACTGGGCTAATGCATTAAGTTGGGCGTGTTGTCCCAGCACCACCAAGCATTACGACAGAACTGCGGTATTGTGACATAACACGACGGTCAGACATTGTGACAGAACAAGAATGCTCGCATGCATATCTACGAGACGTCGTCCTTCTCACACTATACGAAAGTATAAGTCAGTCCGTACTGCTGCATATCAAGCAGGCCCGTAACTACGGGGGAGCAGGGGGGCGAAGCTCCCCTTGGAAAATTTTTCGCTTCCCTGGAAAAATGTGTTGGGCATAGTAAAAAAATTTGGGCCCCTTTCAGAAAACTCTTCGATCCCCCTGGTGTCCCAAGCTGGTTACGGTCCTGATTGCAGGCAAGAAGATATTAGTCAGAATCTGGTTGAGACGAGTTTTAAGACCGTGGCTGTGAGAATCTGACTGTTACGTAAATAGCTGCTGTTGATGTCCTACAGATTTACAAATTACTTGAACTGTTGCGGCCCGTTCCGACTTTACGAAACTTCTTCGATGGCGACTAGTGTCCGATAAATACGGTGAATAAAATGTCCCAGTCCAGACACTAAGGTAGAGAACATTAGTTAGTCCTCGAAAAATTAGCAGTTAGTATCGTTACCGTGCCAGTTGAGCAAAAAATGTTAACTCAGGAACGAGATTTGTTCGTCTTGTTTAGAGCTAACTTTTTCTGTCCAAATTTGGCTTTTTGTCGATGTCTAAGGCCTTGTGAAAAGGTCCTGACTGTGAAAAACAAAAATCAACGTGCGACGATTTAGGAGCTGTGTACAGATCAGATGTAGATCAGATGGCAAGCACATATACGAGAAGATTCTAGATTGCAAAATGCTAGTTTCAAGTCGTGCAACTCAAAATTATCGCGTCCTGAAGTCCTGACATTCTTCGAACTGCTTTGCAAATAATGCTGATGATGGCAGTATGTATTGCAAGCTGCGAACGACCTTTCAGTTAACTGGGCCTGGTCCTTTCATACCTCCGGGCCTCAGTGGTTAACAATAAGTCAAGGCAGGTTGTGTGATCTAGCTTTGATGAGAATAGAAAGGGACGAAAGAGCGTTAGCTTACTTTGATGAAATCATAGACGACTTTTGTTTGATAAAAGGCACAGAAAATGTGGTTTTCGTTGGCATTTTTGTATAATGTTTGGTTTTAATTAGTATTTTTTTACAATTTAACCGGTAAAGGCTAGATATGGTTATGTTTCGATGGAATTGTGTTTTGCGAACACAAACGATGCATGACTTGCATTAAATAATTTATTGCGTCCTTCACATTTAATGCGTTCCATTTTGAAAGAAATTGACGTTTGCAGTTGCAATATGTTGTTTGATTTTTTTGCAAGATATACAATTTTGGCAGACAACACTATGTAGACCTACAAACTATGATAACGTTACTATTTGAAGGTTTTGATATTCTTCACAATAAAAATAAATGAGTATAGAAGTATGTTGCGGTCCTTATAGATAATTTATATTTCATTTGCTGAAAAGTTTAAAGCAAAAATAAACACAAATATTTTCCGTTTTGAAACATTTGTTTTCTTCGTGGTTTATCTTTCGTAAAAATTGTGTCCATATCCAATATGGAAATCAGTATGAAAGGACGCACATTTAAACTTTGCCATGGGCACCATTTTGCATAGATACGCCACTGCCTATTGGTAATAGAGAGCCAACATAACAAAACTATCATTCGTAAATAAGACGCTGCAATAGATCCTGATCGCTTGCGGGATAGAAATACTTTCTTCCAGCACACATTGTCTTCCTCGGGCTGATTAATATGCGTAACTCGGAAAAAAACATTTCCAAACAAGTTGCAGAGATCCAACAGCTCTTCAGCAGACTAAGAAACCAGAGCAGCGTCATCTGTATGCGGAAGTTCAACCACCAACGCTCAACAAACCGTTAATTTGGCTTAAAGGCGGTTAAAGATGAAGAGGTTCCCGCAAGGGGAGTGTAGCAAAACTTTCTGGAAATAAGAAGTGCAGTAATACTAAAAGAAAATGTTCAACAGAATAGGATAAATTCATAACCTTGTTTGACACCAAGACAGGCATAAAGTTTTCTTGACCTTGAAACTATTGAATCCTTCATGTTTGCGTGGAGAGCAATTGTAATAGCAAGCAAGAAAGATTGCAAACAGTCCTATAACGACTTGCAGTGTCAAACGTCTTCGCGAGGTCCACAAACACAATGAAAAAAAGCTTGCAGTCTAGGAAGGAGGATCGGCGGCAGAATGTTACCCGCTGTGTTCAACAGGGAAGTCTCGCAGTAGCTGTTGCAGTCCTGGCGACTACCTTTGTTCTTGTGGTAGGGGCTAAAAAGTTGATACAGCCGTATGCAGCGACTACGCCAGAAGGAAAGAAACTCGTTCTGCAGCAATACCTCTTCACCACATCTGCAGATCTTAGAAGCAAGTTCATCAGGCCGTCGTTGTTTTTAAATGCAGACATTTTTGACGAGTAATGTCGCCATCAAGATCAACCGCTGCAGGAAAATAAAGAAAGAAACCGTGGATGACCTCCGCGTACACAGCTCAAGACTGTGAGTACAATTGGTTTATGGCATTCTGTTAGATGTGACAATTTGGATGAGAAATGTACGAGTTTATGTTGTAGCTGTAATCATGGGCGCAATTTGGTGGGGGACACGGGGGACGTGTCCCCTCACTTTTTCAGACGGGGGGGACATAATATGCCATGTCCCCCCACTTTTTTGTCTTTAGGTTTTGTATTCGGAGAAGTTGCAAAAATAAAAGTGATGTTTGTCGCGAAGAGCTTTCAAATGTTAGACGGTAGGCCACACAGCCAAGTTGATGTTGAAACAGAGTTTGGTGTGGTATCACTGATTCTGTTAGTTTATAAAGTTTAGCTTCGATAAGATAATTTTTACCATTTTCCAAGTTTCTAGAGACCGTGAAGATCGTTAACTGCTGCTGTCCGACATTTTACCCTGTGTGGTATACTGATGGAAAGATTATTTTCTTGTAACAGTGAGAGTATTACAGCTGCACATGTGAGAGACCACAGTACAGCCGTCAGTACAGCCATGATTTGTTCCGTGCAGAAATGTAACTGGCTTTGCTGTAACGTTGGTTGCCACGTATTAAGAAACAAACAGCGTATAATTTAATGATGCCAGTGTATATGATGCTAGAAAGTTGGTTTTCAGGCAAATCTCTGCGAAGCTTTTGCCGAAGACAAAAAGCAGCACTATTGTGGAGACGTAGTTTTGGGATGGAGAGTTTCGCAAAAGACTGTTTTCAACCATTAGTGAACAGGAATTCAATCAAAACGTTGAAGTAGCCTGCAGTATTTACCTAGCTGTATATTGACCTATAGCTCAAAACGTAGGGTCTTGACTCGGAAACAAGGATAAAATATACATTTATCCTTACTTCTTGTAATGTCGCGACAATGGTGACCAACAAATTTAATCCAAAAGATATTTTTTCGTTGACTCTTACACGTTGTGCTTGTGCTGAATGCATTGGTTCGTAAGTCATCTTGTTTACTTTACTTTAACCAAAACCACAATGCAGCAATGTTTTCATCCAAGTGCGAAACATTTGCTTTACATACATCACACCTAGTTTTGTTGGACATTCTTTTCGTGTTAAAGGTGAAACTTGGTACTTTTTTGCCAATTCACCGTTGTGCATTTTGATTTAATCTCAAATATATTTTTGTGTCGTTTTGCAAGTAAAACTCTTAGAATGAAAATTTTGACATGGTGCAGTTATAAGTCGAGCCGGCCTTTTCGGGTAGGGCCGGGCTCGGGCTTAAGTTTACCAAAATATTTCGGGCCGATTTCGGGCCTGCACACAAAACTTTTTTATAACATTTAAGAGCAACGTTTGTTTTCTTTCGTGACGTAGATTTGTTGTGCTCACCGCAGTACAGTACTTCTGTGAGTGAAGTAGTTGTAATTTTTCTTCAGTTAATTCTGCTTGAAAACACAGCTGCATTCTTTTACTCTCTGCTGGGATTAGTCTCACACTGCTTTTGAGAAGGCGACAGCGGTGAGGAAATTAGCACGCGATGGCGTTGCTTCAAAAAGATCAATCACTCACGCGATTCTTCGCTTGTTTTAAGAAGCCCACAAGCCATCTTTTCACATCTACTTAGCTATCCTAGAAAGTTTCTTTTATGCCTATAGCGCCATCGTAGATAGTTTCGTGATAGTTTCTTTTTTTCTTGAGAAACATTATATTCCACACTCCGCAGTATTATCGTTGACTAACATGCTACGTTTGTGCCAGATTATGCCAATGTTTTGGTCCAGGTGGTTGCTATTTTCGGTGTGATACACCGTGTACCTGCTGCAACTACAACAGTACACAACATTTTTGTTACTCCGCAGTTGTACATATCTTAGCTCCCGCGGTAAATTTGGCTTTCAGGCCTAAAACGGGCTTCAGAAATGAATTTCGGGCTCGAGCCGGGTTCGGGCTTGAGATTTCGGGCTCGGACCGGGTTCAGGCTTCCAAACAACGCCCTTTTACAACTCTGTGTGGGTATGTAGGCAAGGGCCAACAAGGGGAGATTGAAAGGATGCATCCTCCATCCACCAACAGTAAAAAGAGATTGAAATCGTTTTGTGAGGTAGGCTACGCTAATTATAGGTTAAATGTTTTTGCTGCTGGTAAGAGGATATCAGTGGAGATTTTGGTAGGGTTGAAGCTGCATGCACGATGCCCAGTGGCATTAAAAAGATTTACAGCTTTTTCAAAAAACGGAAATGTGCAAGATCGTCTTTGTGACGTTCAGCGACTTGAACATGACACCAAATTGCGCTGTAACCCACACTTCTTATAAAATGCATGAAAACTGAAGTGTTCTACTGTAAGAGTTATATGCACGTGCGACCAATGCAAGCATTTTTTGCACTCCAACTGACAGTTCTGATAAAACCCAAATGATGTGTTCTACTATATTGCTGTGCTTGTTTACATCCAAATACGATATTAATGGAAACAGGCTGAACTACAGTACCGTGTCCAACAACAAATTTAAGTATATTAATATGTAAATCATCTGCAAGGACAAAACAAAGCGTAATTAGTGTTGCTTTCAAAACACCTCTAGAAATAAGATTGGTAATCTGTATATATAAAACGTCACTTCTGCATCGACCCGAGGATATTGGTTTCGCACCAAGCTGTCCCTCCCACATTTTACAACAAAACTGCGCCCATGGCTGTAATGATCGCTGGTTGATTTCGCGGATGAGGAAGATTTTCACGTACTTGTCCTTAACTTTCACCATCTCTGATCCCGAATTGTAATCGATTCCTTATACGCTAGAGAAGGGGTTCTCCAAACTTTTTTACTCCTGCACCCCTAACAAAAATTCGCTCTGAGCTCTTACCCTCTCGCGCTTTTGTCTGTAAGCCATTGCGAAAGAAGACAAAAAGCCACAGTAGAGTAACAACTACACATCGGTTCTTGTCATTTAAGACAGACGCTTTTCGCACCCCCTGGAATGATCTCTTTCACCCCTGATTGGGAGACACTGCTGTAGAGTCAAGTGGTCTTGGTAACTCTGGACTTCTTAAAATCCAAAACAGTAATCATGAAAAAGCATGAGTTGAGCAGACTCACATTTCCCCCCCCAGAAGAACGACGTTGTTTGGGAGTAAAACGAGAGGTTTCGAGTCCTGGATTGACAATTCCAAAGCCATAAAGTCTGCAGTGTGATTCAGTAGATCTTGCATTTCTCGTGGCATCTGCGATAAAAATTTAGACGAATTTGTATAGCAGTTTTGAACAAAAGTAGCGCTATGGAGTTAAGATTCAAAAACGTCTCAATTTTGCGACCAGCTGCATAATACGATTGTTCTTGAAACTAAAAGATGTTTGGTGTATAAATGCCAGGACGTCAATTTTTAACCAGTGTCGCTGGCGCAGAACAGATTCGAAAATAAGACCCCAAATATTTATATCGAAAGAATCCCTTAACTGGAGAGTAGTGAAGAACCGAGAAGGAAAAAACAACTTTATGATCTAAAAGCAGCACAACGTCTTCAGCAAGCAATCGAAATTCACAGAAGTGAACGAAAATTTGTACTTTGCCTAAAACTAAGGCTTGCCGTGGGTAAGCACTGCTTATCTTCCGGTTTGCAGCTGGTTTAATTTACATCTGTAATTCAAACATATGTGTTTGCAAGCCAAGTAAGCGCGCAGCGCAGGCCAGGAGAGTTTTTAAACAAATTTACTTGCAGACCGTAGGTTTCAAACAACAAATATGGTACATTCCAAAAATAATTTTCAACGCTAACCAAGTAGAACCATTGTTGATAAACGTTGAGTACTTTTCCAGAATGATTCATACGCAGCAATGGTCACCAACAACACGATCTGGCCGTAATAAGCGTTGATAACAGCGAAAACTTGACACTTACCAGGTTGTACGCGGTTACGTTAGAGATCTGCCCGGTATGCCTGTCAACGGGCAAATAATCTTCCGAGTTCTTAACCAGCTCAATTGCAAATGTACGCTCCGCACAATCGGTGATCATCGTGTAATGGCACTGGCCGGGGAAGTCGTAAGCGCTGCCATCGAAAGTCCTCACGTGATGCGAGCTCCAGACCGTGCAAGACACTTCGCCGTGCTGCGATGAGCCTCTGATCGCTATTGTTCAAACCCCATGGTCACAACCTACTTTGGCGCGTACATGCACAAAAACAAAATAAAAAGCTTACTGAGCTGGCATTGCAGTCCTTCGAACCCTGGTGCACAGGAGCAAGTGTCGGGCGCCACGCACGTTCCGCCGTTCTGACAGCGATTGGAACAAACGGCTGAAACACAATCAGAACTCGAATAGACTTTTGTATTGCCAGGATATTCGCATGACAATGCTATTCCATCCATTCTGATCGGATTTCCGTTTCAACGGTATAAACTCTTTCATTAACTTATAATTTGAGATGCGCGCTTCATGCAGAGCAGCACTTACGCCATTTAAACTGTGCACACTCAGTCATAGGCGTCGGAAGGATTTTTTCTAGGGGGGCCAATAGAGGATTTTTCCAAAATTTGTCTAAGGGGGGGCCAAAAGTGGTGAAATTCGTTTTTTCCCACTCGAAACTAAGAAAATAACCTTTTTTCTGCTAAAAATTTCAGAATCCAGGGGGGCAAGGACCCCCTGACCCCCTTCCGACGCCCATGTACTCAGTCAAAGCAAAATGGGAGGAAACGATTGAACACCGAATCATAGAAAAAAGAACATCAGCGTCTTCAGCTTTAAAATGCCAAAGACAAAATATTCAGAGTCAATTGATACCCATGCCCTCTAAAGTGAGAAGATTTGACAACTTGTATAAACGGTCATCATTTTGCTGCTCAGTAAGTTTTATCCACAAAGGCACACATTTCCGAACCAGTTGTTCTCGCGCAGCTGATCACGCTGTTTTAGGTTCAGTTTCATTGCCTAACAAATTACGTAGTGTCCACTATTTGTAAGTTATTAAATCACTTGACAAAAAACTTACGCAGTTCGCAGGAGCGCCCATGCCAGGGACCAACGCACTCACAAGTGTCTGGACCAACGCATTTCCCATCATGAGTACAAAGAGGTGTACACAAAGCTGTAATACAAAGTGCATTGAAAAAAAGCACGGTGTTACGTGTTCACTTATATCTCATGACTGCACAAGATGCATCACCCGTGTATCCAACGATTGAAGCGGATTTACGCAGCTGTCAGAAGCACTGCTGACGTTATTTTCAGAGTCAAAGGCTTAAAAAAGAAAGTTTATGCGGTGTTTGAACGGCACGGAGTTAATTGTCTGTCACGATTACTGTCACCTACCAGTTGCACATCGTAATTTTTACAGATGACCAAAAACACAAACTATAGCAAGATTGCAACTCAACTCAGTGCTAACGATTTCATTTTGCAGAAGTGGTACAAATGCTTCTGGTGTATTAAAATCAAGCAGTTTGGTATCACGTAAAACGGATGAGAACAAGGAGGAAAACGCCTTCGTTGTCTTCACTGCATTCACTACTGCCAGTGCAAGTAACTTACGTTGGTCACAAATGTCCCCGGTCCATCCATCCAGACATTCGCAAACATCCCGCTTCGTACATACTCCATTTACGCAAGGGGGATCGCACACAGCTGTAAAAAGATGAATAGCGGTAAGGTAGTACATGGTTTCAATAGCTAACGTTAACCTTTGTTAGTCCTTCCTTTGTGATCCCACGTAGGATTTCTCGACTTTTATTTTACTGGAACAGGGGTCATTTAAAGGCTGTTCGTTAACAACCACCAACTGCAATCAATAACACAACTTCTGACTCTTCAACTATTTTTCCAATTAATTTCCTCTCAAAATATACTGAGCTAATGTTGGTGAGCCTCTGAACTTGATCAGGGCAACAAAAGTTGTTTCCGAGCATGAACTGGAGGGTGTTTGTTTGATGGCGCAACGAACCACGGAAATGTCATTGCACATTAGGTTGAAAGGTTTTATGAAGCTTTGCTTTAGGTAGGTTTGGCTTCGCATTCTTTTCTGTAACTATCAGTGGTAAGCATTGCGCGAATATAGTTGCTTTTTCATGGTGGTTATAACATTAGTGAAATTGAACAATTATGTGCGTATTCCCATTGCGCACCAACACAAAATGGCAAGTCTTCTCATGTCTGAAGTTCAAGCCTTTCAGCAAACAACCGCATTTCTGAACTTACCAGTTTCGCATACGTTTCCAGTATAGCCAGGAGGACAAGAACAGGTGTCGGGCTCGTTGCAAACTCCGTCGTTCAAACAAATAGGATCGCAAATCGCTAAAACACAATTGAAATATTGCTATTGTTGACAACAAGCCACGTGCCGAAAAATGTATCTAACTATAAAGTTTTGTTCAGTAATACCTGCCAAACCTAAACACTGGAGCTGTACAAAAAATTGTAATTGATTTAGAAAGTAAAATTAGACTTGCTTCACAATTTACAGCCAATGATAAAAAAAATAAGAGCAAAACAGCTGTTGCACAGTGAAATAGCAAAAATCAGAGAAAATTGTGCTAGCATGCGGTGGAGGCTACATCTTTTGCGAATGACAAAAATATGTCTTCGAAATATAGATTTTAAATAAAGTAAAAAAAATTGGTTTGATGAGGAACTTTTTCAGAAAAATGTAATTTGGAAGCCAGGGATATCTAGAACTCAGGAGTTCTAGATATTCTCAGAACCCAGGAGTTCATCAGAACTCAGTAGTTCTAGATATTCGTTCAGTCAAAATAAACTGTCATTGAAACATATTATAGCACCGGGGGCTGCTTTATGTGAAGAACTCTCATGCCCTTGATTGTTTATTATTTTGTTTTTATTTAATTATGTATTTACTTAATGGCAATCGACAACAGATGGAAGCCTGAATAAATGCCTTTTGTCACGTTTCGGAGAATGCAGTATTGACAAACATATTCCCGGTAACCGCTGCAGTACAATAACAAACAAAATGTTAATGATTAACAAAATAAAATCATAAGTCAAGGGGAGACGGAAAAGTTATGCTAAAATCGTATGCAGGACATAAGAAAATTGCATACAAACGCAAAAACGTCAATCACTAGGAGATCGCTGTGACAGTTATACACAAATTTTCAACAATAATACTCATGTTTAGAGATCGGTATACCACATGGAAAGCAGGTATTCGAGAAATAAGTGTAATTTAGTCTCAAAAAGGCGTCAAGCACACTGTCGGCAACATTCACTGTATATACTTCATAAACTGTGGCACACTCGAAACATACGAAGTAGGACCGTCGCCATGCGAACACTGCCATTGATGATGAGCTGTGGTTGCTTTAGAGAACAACAAATGGTGTTTTTAGTTATTATCGAAGTTTGAGTGAATATATAAGCGCTTCCACTCTTTCGAAATATTGTCCACATTTTCGCTGCCTTAAAGAAGGGTGTCAATTTTGTAAAAAGCGGTATGAATTTTTACCAATGTCGCGAACTTAAATTTGTACATTGGGAAAAAATGGTGAAATTAACGTTTGTAGGTAGGTATGACACCAGCATATGATAATTTATCACCGTTAATGAGAATGTGAAGGTTACGACACTCACATAACAGCGAAATATTAAGTTAGTATAAAGTTTTTGCGTGAAAAGTGTTTTTGATAATTATTATTTCTTCGTGGTAGTTTGCAAGCTTTCTGTAACACTACTCAGCTTTAGAACAATTATCGTAAAGAAATGTTGTTGTGGTTGATCATGTTACGCTAGATTTAGATTTAAAAGGCTAGGTTTAAACAATCGTCGTATTGGGTGATGAGGTTGATCCCGAAAGGCTAAGTTTAAACTATAGAAAGTATAGATGCATAAAAAACACTTCGGCATACCGGATAAAGTTTCGATGACAAAAAATGATATTTTGGCAAAATTTGCCTAATCCAAACGCAATTAACAGCATCGTTCAAAAGCAGGCACTCCAATATGTCTTGGCCTCAAAGAAGTAAGTTAGAGCGGTGCACACAGTAGCCCAGGTAACTGCTGAAGAAAACTGAAGTTTTGATTCAAATGAACAAAAGTTTACATATAGATGTTTTGCTTAAGTTCAGTTATGAATTCTCACTTCGATCAAAAATAGTTCGCAGCCAGAAGTGTAATTTGTCCTTAACGAAATGGTACATAGAAACACTGGGAGATAAAGAAATATATGACAGTAATATTTCACCACTAAAGTCCGACAAACCATTGAGCTGTGACCTGTGGCATAAGCTTTACCAACGGGGGAGGGGTGTGAAGCAGCCCTCTCCCCCTTCGTTTTCAACATAAAATTTAAGAAATGTTTACTCGGTTGAGGAAAAGTTGATTACCTAGCTGTTTGTGCTTCATTTCTATTTTCAATACAAAATTACAAACTTTCGTGGTATTTTTGCGACACTGAACTGAAGTCACGTTTTCGAACGTCTACTTTTGCTGTGAATAATACCGTTTCATAAAAAGCTGGCCCACTTACGCGTGTTGCATGATGTTCCTTTCCAGCCGACATCACATACACAAACGTTCGGAGCTTTGCAAGTACCATGTAAACACGTTGGGTCGCAGGAAACTGCAATATACGTAGCAAAAGTATTTTCCTTGTTGCAAAACTGAGCTTCTGTAATGAAATTATCTTGTTACAAGGATTGCTCTGTTGCTGTTTCTATCTACAATACCGTAGGCAGTTTTTGTACCACATGTCAAAACAGTTTCTTTAGCGATGCAGCGTTGTTATTGGAAAGCATTGTTTTCCATTACAGTACAATAGGTTTTATTACAGTCTAGTGTCAACATTGGGTTCAAACTGATAGTAACAAATGTGCACTGCAGCATCAACGAACGTTTGAAAATTGCAGTTTTCTACAACTTACCTGTTAAAAAAAAGATAAGAAAAAACACAGGGAAAAAACACAAAAAACACATGACGGCCTCCCATAATAACTGATCAAAAAACTGCAGCTTGTTTCCATCTGCAGGATTTGACCGAAAAAAAATACATTTGTGACTGAAACATGAATTAATTTCTGGATTCCCCTGCTATGGGAGGAATCTTGAACAATGTAATACAATAAACACTTTAACAGGCGCTCCTCATCCTCACCTTTAGCATGGAAAAGTGTTCCGGTGATAAAAAAGATACAACATAACACATCACATAAAACCCGTGGTCAAATGGGTTAAAAATATTTAAATTTACGAGAGAAAACAAAACACACTCTAAAGCGCAAACTAAAACGGTTTTGTCATACTTGAAAAAACAACACTGAAAAGTGAAACTGTGAAGTTCACCACATTTGCAGTATACGCTTGTTGCACAAAAGATGGCAAAGCTTCGAATCGCTGCCAAGCATTGCCTACTTTGACCTTCACAAATGTCAACCATTGAAGTGACCTCTTTGAACACACACAAAGGTTAGTATTTAAAAAAATGTTTTACTCTTGGCTGCTCTGTGTAAGCGCAGCCTCAAAATTTTCCTATTTTACTACCGTTACAATCAACAAATTTTAGGTATCTACTGTCGTGAAATATCTGTTCTTCATCTTCATACCGAACATGCGCCAAGGAAACAAAAATTTGCTGCCAAACACACAAAAAAAGCGAAGACCCTGACTCATTTTTCCTGTATGTCTCGTAAATGCATAGCAATACGTAAGTGAAGCAAAGCGGGTCTTGCTTTTACGTTTACTTACATTGGGTGCAATCAGCACCAAACCAACCGTTGACGCACGCGCAGGTATCAGTCTTCAAACAGTGGCCGCCATTTTTGCACGGAACTCGGCACAAAGCTGTAAAAATGAATATGCATTAATTTTTGTCTTATTCAGATGCATAGCGTATTTGCACTGGCAGGTCTTGGTGTTAAGAATTGTGATTGTGCATTTCAAACAACAAAAAAGTTTGATAACACTTCTACTTCAAACTACACTGTACGCAGATTACTTCTCAATGAAGTTCAAAAATTTCTTTTTAAAATTTTTGAGAAGACCCAGAAATATTAGGATGAATTATAAAGGGAAAGCGAATGGTGAAAGTGGATCGCTAGCATATGGCAATAAAAAAGATTAATTCACATTAAGTAAATAATCTACAAGCACAGAGTCATTACTTTTATTTCACTAGATGAGCTCAGGACATTAGCTTATATAAACATGGATTTCAGTCCCCAGACGTCATAGTTTACAACTTTGTGGTCTTTATTTAACGTTTGATTTTTAAAGAAAATTTTGTAAAACGTACAAATCTGTCAGAGCAAACATTTATGCAAACTCTGCTTTATCTGTTTAAATAAACTTCACTTGTATTAACCTTTCACAAAACCCTGAGTTTAATGTGGCTAATCTGTAGTAAAGGATTTAGTCTCTACAAAGGTGACCTAGTCGAATCCATAAGCAGATTTTTCTAACAGGAAATCAACTTCACGTAACTCTGCGCATCCTCAGTCCGGAAATTTGTAAGCAATGCTTACGGGTGAAATGCTGAAAGGCTAAAGCAAGGGTAGAGAAATCAAGAAAACTTGATGAATGAAGTGAATAAATAATTCTTTTTCTGCATGAATATCGGAGAGAGATCCAACGCATCAATTTGATTCTCTGTTTGTTTGTAAAATGTACTGAAAACTCGTTGCAACAAAGGTGTTCCAATTCTGACTTCACTAACTGGACTGATTGCAACATACTGGATACACCGGCATCTGCTCCCTGTGAACTGTAAAGCTTTGTTCAACCTCTCAAGTGATATTAACACTGGCAATGCTGAAATAAGTCCAAGCATAGTCTTTTTTGACAATAACTTGGTCAAAATGTCATTCGCCTTTGAGGCAATACTATCGCCAAATTTTTGACGATGTTGTAGTGCTTGGAGTATGTTTGCATAGTTATCTATAATAGTCCGATCCGAACTATTGCCTCTCTAGGTAGCCACCGAGTTGGCCATATTGACATGAGTCCAAGCGGGGAAGGTGTATCATAATCGCCATCATTGATTCTTACATGCAGTTGCTTGAAATTTCCGGATGCTTCATAAGCTTTTCTAAGGTCGAGAACACAGTCGAGGGCATCACAGATACATGTTGCACATGAAACAACCTTGGATGTGACCAGGGGCGGGTCCAGCCAGTAATGGTGAGGGGGAGATTTCAATAAAACTTGTTATTCAAGTCTCATAAACGCTTCTTCGCTACCAGGACCGCAACCAGGTGGGGCGCAGGCGGGGCTTCGCTTCACCTGCAAAATTTTTCGCCCCTCCTGGAAAAATGTCTTGGACATAGTTTGAAACTATTGGACACAGTTTGAAAGCTTTGGGCCCCTCTCAGAAAACTCTTCGCCCTGCCCGTGTCCCAAGCTAGTTATTGGCCTGTTCGCTACTGTAAGAGGG
>Ga0210059_1008503_pt1 | contig 16188 bp, 12 predicted proteins | sample Ectturendosymbi2_FD_188042 | JGI IMG/M metagenome (GOLD analysis project Ga0210059, IMG submission 188042) | Ecteinascidia turbinata endosymbiont from Florida, USA - Sample 2 (SPAdes) (version 2) | ecosystem: Host-associated > Tunicates > Ascidians > Unclassified | place: Key West, Florida...
CAAATGTTGCTGGTTTCACCAAATTTTAATGATTGTGTCTTGTTTTACCCAAGTTTGAATGAAGTTTCTCCAATTCACACAAATTTGAATGAAGCTGTTGTGGCAGTCAGACTGCTTCGCCACGCAACTAGAGGTTCAAACTCAGCAAACAGCACTCTCAGCCTTCTAAATCTTTAAGTAGCAATATACTTCACTCTGTTGCAACCGCTTTCTTATCCCTACCAGTGGTTCAAAATGTTGCAATTTTGAGGTAGGCTATCGTATTTAATAAAAACGTTTTCTGAAACTTAGCCGATTTTCTATGGTTTAGATCGGGAAATAGTAACTAGAAATCTGCCCGATTAAATTGTTTCCTTATCATATCTCATTGGTTTCGTTTTTGTTTATAGGTCTATCCATAGGCCTGCGGAAAGGGATTTTACTGGGGGGTCGGAAAAAATTTGCCCTGAAAATAACAATTTGTCCTAAAAATAAACAATTTACTCTGAAATTAACTTTTTAGATTAATCCGAATGGGGCCTGAAACCTCTTGTCAATCTGTTCTATACAGTTGAATTCGTTTATAACGGCTTTGTCTCTAACGCCAATTCGCCTATAACGTTACATTTTGTTCGGTCCCGATGGCAACGTTTACACGCATTTCAATTCGCTTATAACGTGAATTCGGCAATAACGCAATCCCGTAGAGGTGCCGTTTTAGGCAAATTCTTTGCTTGTTAACTCAAAGGGATGGAGTTCCTTGCGTGTTGTGTTCTTCCAAACAAGAAACTTTACCGTAATTGTCTTTACTGCTGCAAATATGTACGCGACTTCGAATGGGCAACGCAGTGGTTAAAAGCAACGGTTCCGGATCGAAGGTTCTGACTCCGTACACCTGCCTGTGTTATCGGGCTGTGCGCTTGAGCAAGGCACATGAAGACGCTTACTCAAAGGGGCCAGGCAATCTGCACATCCGTACGGCCCGCTTCTACTGAAGATATCACCTCGGGAAGTGAAGCACGCACTCAAAATGCATGTGCCAGGGCTTTATAACCAGTCACGACGTTGGTCCAGATTAAACACTACACTAGCCCAAATAACACGGATCACCTCCAAGTGAATATAGGGGAAGGTACAGTCGACGTTTTTTGCATTTTCAACCACTGATACTTTAATTCAAGTCTAAACAAGCTCAAAATTTGTCACACAATAAAACAACTCTATATACACAATATTATGCCAAAACAGGAAAACAACGCCCTTCAGAAAAAAAACTTTACCAAACAATTTAGAAAGAGTGCTTTTTATGTCGAGTGGGCACAGTGGCGTAGCCAGCCCAAAAATTTGGGGGGCCAAAATATTATGGGGGGTGCAAAATGTTTGATTTTAGGCGAATAACCCTATAATATTTGGAAAAACGCCTCTCAAGCACAAAATAACCATATTTTCTAAAAATTTTGGGGGGCATGGCCCCTTTGGCCCGCCTGGCTACGCCTATGCGTGAGCATGGGGTACACATGACTGGTCAATAGAAATTTGGATTGCATGCATTGCATGATGTTCACGTGATATCCCATGTAAAATAGGCACTTGCTGACTGCCTCTCCACTTTTTTAACATTCTAATTACCCACTATCACTACATGGCATTGGCAAAACAAATTTTTATCATTACCAAATATTAAATGAAACCAATGCAGTATCCTGAAATTCATGCCTTTCCATACAAATATAAGGTGCCTCTTAGCACATAATAAACCTAAAAATGCTCATAGATTAGAATTATTCTATATTGCATTTCAGTATAACCCCTCTAGCTTTACTTTGTTTAGACTGACCTAGTGGCAATGTGTTGAGTGCGCCCCATTCTTTTGTCAGATGTGCCACATGCACATCTAAAAAATAAAATGAAGAAGTACCAACTCAACTTAAAAAGAATTTAAAATCTGGCACCATCAAATAATGTTACGCTGCCATGACTACAACGCCACAAAAACTCAAAACAGAAGATGTTGATTAACGTGGGCAAGACCCAAATCTAAATACGATTTTATTACTTTTGGGTATCACAAACACAACTTGCTCTGTTCCTCGTAACAACGGCTGCCTATCAAGGAAAAATTCACTTTAGTACTACGGCTGGTATGAGACTAAATCACCATGGAAACTTTGAAGTTCAACTTTTTCAATAAATCAAAAAAGACGACTATGCCCCTAGGTCTACTGTGCCCCGCCTTCCCTACACTGAATACACTATATTGAAACATTTTTCACCGTGCAGAATTATTGAGCAACTTGCGCTTGCCCTGAAAAACAGAGCTTGCCCTGAAATTTTTCACTGTATTAAATATATTTTTTGCCATTCAGGATTTTTACGCAACTTTGCGCTTGCCTTGAAAAACAGAGTTTGCCTTGAAATTTTTCACTGTATTGAAATATTTTTTATCATTCAGGAATTTTGAGCAGCTTGCACTTGCCTTGAAAACAGAGTTTGTCCTTTTTTTCAAAACCCCGCCTCCCACTTTCTACTCCTATGACTCTATCTCATAGGGAACCCACACAAAATGTCAGTTCTTCTTCGTCGTTGTTTGAGCCAGTTATTTCAATCCACTGCTTGGCCGCACTAGATCTCGGCGCAGATGCTGAGCAGCCATTCATTTGTCTCATCGTCCAGAACCGTCAATCCGTGCAGTCCGTGAGGAGGTCGATGGGTTGGACATTGGAGAACAACCAGGGGTGTAGTGCTAAAAAAAGAAGTGTGGGAACGCCGTTTCCACACCAATAAAAAGGAAGACTGCACCAAATACTTCGAATAAAGTGAGCATTCGCCTACAAGAAGTTTCACGCTAGATCTTCCCGTTTCACTGTAGACTTTTGACTAGCAGTGCGAATTTGCGTGTCGCTAGCACATCTGTAAGATCGCAACAATGTTTTAATGTAATCTTTTGGATCCCACACCTTCAAGCAAAGTTACGAGTGCAAAAACGTGTGGAGACGCGTTCCCACAACAAAAACAGCTGCGGGAACGCCGTTCCCACGCATTCCCACCCCACTACACCCTCAGTGGCGTAACAAGGGGGGGCAAGGGGGGACATCTGCCCCCGGGCGCAGAACTTTGGGGGCGCCAAATTGAGGTCGGAATGCTACGTACAAATTACGAAATGTCAAATGCCAACGGATGCTAACAATCACAATTTATAAAATGTTGAATGTCATTATGAAATCTCATCAAGATCACGAAGGTTTGCAAAGCGAGCAGTTATGATCCTTAGTGACGTTTCAAGGCGGAGCTTCTGTCTCCAGCAATAAGCGCCAGCTTGTGGTTTGACTCACGGCTGCGTCACAACGCTTTCAGAAGGCCAGGGTTGCGAACTTTCCGAACTCTCTCATTTTATAGCTGCGTCAAAGTGGGATGGGAATCCTCCGTTCACAGTGCATGCATCCTCCCACCTATCAACTGTGTGTATACGACAGAACAGTGTATGCATAGTGCTACACAGCGTATGCTTTCAGAGCAGCAATAAAACTTACACAATGTTGTTACCAGGGATGTGCAGAGGGGGCATGAACGAGGCGACGGCCCCCGACATCCAAGGCAGTGGGTCATTCAAAGTGTGAAATTACAAAAAGTGCATTTATCAAAATCTTGCAACTAGACCAGTTGTACAAAATTTTCTGTGAATGTCAGTAGCGCGCAACAATTTTTAGTAGCGCACGCATATAAGCTTTGCTATACACTGCGCATTCATGTGCATGAAATATAAAACCTAAAAAAAAAACGTTCGCGCACTCCACGTCTTTGGTCGCGCGGCGCTGGTGCGCGACTGCATTTTCGCATCCCTGAACTAGACGCTTCTTACTGGCTACTAAAACGTGCTGCATGCATCTGATGGGAACTTGCCTGAGGAAGCATGTAAATGTATGGACAGCATGGTCGACGGTTTGTTCTTCTGTGCTACACTCACAGGCCGCAGAGGAGGCCATACCCCATTTGTACAAGCAGGAGCGGAAACGTCCGACACCAGTGCGGAGGAGGTTAAGCCGGACCCAGGCTCTTCTTGGGAGGGTCATTCCAGGAGGGTAGGTGGCCGTGTCGGGGATGAAAGTACGGAGTTTCGAAGGTTGTCCAACCACCCCGCCTTGCATAGATGATCCGCTCAGTGCGCTGCATGAATGTTGTTGTTGTCAGATGAACTGATGAGCTGTTGTGGGGCGGGAACAAATGGTTGTCTCGATTTGAGACGCCGTACATTTCCACCTGGTGGACAAAAGAGCGCTGAGTGGAGCAGGTGTCCAGGCTCCCTTGTACCGCGTGCTAGAGAAAGTGTAGCTCCTTTGCGACAAAGCTCAGCACGTTGAATGCCTGCGAGAATAGGAAGGTTGTCCACTGGTGTAGGACGCAAGCATCCAGTCGCAATTCGCAAGGCGTCGTTGATGGCGGGATCGATGAGGCGGGTATGAGCACTGCCGCAACAGACAGGAGCGCAATACTCTGCTGTGGAATGCACCAGGTCGAGGGTGGCTATTCGCAACGTAGTTGCTCCAGCACCCCAGCCAGAGCCAGCAAACCGCCTGAGTGCGGCTCGTGTCAGTAACAGTGGGCCTCAAGATGAAAAAGTTTGGGAAGCACTGCTCTGTTGCTTGTTAGCGCTTGGTTTTGGAAAGGGTGATGAACATGGATTTAAATCCTGGCGGATTTCAGTTTTTATGGATCTTATAATTTCTGCTTAACCGGATTTAAATTAGATTTGATAATTTTTTTGAACTTTTTCGCAACTTTTGGTTTAGTTTCGGGACTGCTGATTACCGTATTTTCTGTAAAGCTGGCTTAGTGGAGTTTCACACGTCCTTCGAGATTGCACTGCACAATGTATTTGTTTAAATCTTTAGCCTTGACTATGATCAGCAGAGATTATCACGGAGCAGGAATCTCGGAGTGGACTCCTGTCGGAGTTTGCATTTTACACCGGAGAAGGAGCCTGAGTCAAAGATTTATGTTCTACCAGGAGTAGGAGCCGTATCTGAAGGCAATGCTAAGATCTGTCCAGGAGCCAATCAAAATTTTAAACCAGCTATTAAGATTTCTATAGTGATGCTTGCTGTTGGCAAACAGAATGGAATGAAAAGTATCTTCTGACCAACGTCAGTTTTGTCGTATTTCACTCTAGTGTGACACTGGGTAGGAGCAACGAGAGTTTCATCATTTATGATAGTGTTATTGTGTATATGCAAAATATGTGAATGGCATGCAGTTCGGGACTGCAGCAAGCCATACAGCAACCATGACAATGCAGGGTTAAAGGTCTAATTATGTGGACAAAAATATAAGACATATGACAAATAGCAATAGTCAACAACACAGACAATGAAGATGTAACAGTGACAGATGCGATCGAGACGCGAGATGTAGTTCGCGAGTTATGGCCGATAACAACTTCAAACGGCGCGATTGTGCCCTCTGCAGGCCTTAAAGGGTATAGCACCAAGACCGAGACTTGAAAATTTGTGGATTATGCTGAAATTTTTCTAAAATTAAAAAATGTTATCACTACGTGGAAGTTGAAATATTTTCGAATTTCTGGCATTCTTCCTACCTGCTTTGGTTGTTTCATAGCTGCAGATACAGCAGACAAAAAACACGTTGAATTACAGAAATTTTCCTAGACCATATAGCTGCAGTATTCAAAGTCTCAAGGCATAGACTTGTGACCGAGGGGTGTAGCCTTTGATACCGAGACGAGACCTGAAATTTTCGAGATCGAGACCCGCTTTTGTGAGTCTCAAAGTGGGTCTCGAGACTCCATCACTGGCAACAGTGTGTCAAAATGACCTGTTATGATTTGACATGTTAGAAATAATGTACAGTAATTGAAAATTTTTCTGCATTGTGCAGAGTTGTAGTCTACTCATCTCTTCCATAGGCCATACTCTGCTCCCATATAAGAGCAACCCTGAACAATGTTGGCAGTATGCCTTGATAACTGCAGCCTAAATATAACATTAAATTGTTTTTCAGCTATATCGCAAAGACGCAAATATCAAATTGCAAGGAATAACAAGATATGTGCAATGTTCACCTTGTTAACTGTTTCAGTAGCGTTTGCTTGTGTATTTATGCTAATGGCTTAGTTTAGCGCAATCGTAGTTCAGACGTTTGTCAGCACATGGAATGGAATAAGGAATCCATGTTCATAAAACAAGTGATCAGCTCCTGACCAAACTAGTGTTTCAACAGTTGAAATTTTGTAACTGGATTTGGAACTTCAATCCATGCTCGTCAGGATTTTTTCCAGGGGTGTAGCAAAGTTGATTTTTCCAGTGGTAACCAAAATTATTTTTCCAGGGAGGAGCCAAAACTGGTGAAATTTTATTTCGCCCTATCGAAACTAAGAAAACAACCTTTTTTGCCAAATCTGGGGGCAAAGGCCCTCTCCATTCCGACGCCCATGAACCCATGGTACCTATAAAGATGCAACATTTGATGAGTTACTTGCCACCTGAAAAGTTATGAATTTCTATCCCTTTCCTCGTTTTCAAAAGCTCTTGTAAGGTCGTAAGTAGATAACACTTGAGTAAGTTGCTGAATTGTTCACTTATGTATCAACTCCGCCAGGGCAGTGTCAATTACGTGACACACCACGAACGGAATGTGCGCTAAGAATAGCATCTAGACCAGTGTTTCTCAACGTGGTACAGGTGGGCCACCTGGAATTCCTAGTGGTCCACAAAAAGTTCCATACACCTAAGATGGAACATAACCTCGACTTCAATGACGTACGTGCAAGCCAGAGTTGCAAACGGGCCTCAATTTGAAGCCCGAACCCGGCCCGAGATCACAAGCCCGAACTCGGCCCGCGCCCGACACTTATTTTTGAAGCCCGAAAGCCAAATTTACCAAATGAGTCAAGATATGCACAACTGCGTTGTATCAAAAAACGTAGTGCACGGGCATAGCTGCAGGTACATGGTTTTGTCACACCCAAAACAGCAACCACCCTGACCAAATATTGGTTTAAACAAGCTCAAACTTAGCTTGTTAATCAACCATGATACTGTGAAATGTAAAGCTTCTCAAGAAAGAGAAACTAACACGAAACTATCCACGATAGCGCTATAGGCATGAAAAGCCTGTTTATAGGCCATCGTTTCTTAAAACAAGCCAAGAATCGCGTGAGTGATTGAACTCTTGGACCCAACGCCATCGTGTGCTTATTTCCTCACCGCTGTCGCCTTCTCAAAAAGAATGTGAAACTAATCTGATCAGACAACAAAACAACGCAGCTGCGTTTGCAAATAAAATTAGTTGAAGAGAAACCACAACCACTTCACTCACATTAGTTACCACCGCGAGCACAACAAATGTACCTCACGAAAGAAAAAAGTCGTTACTCTGAATGTTATAGGAAAGTTTTGTATGCAGGCCCGAAGCATTTCGACAAACTCGAGCCCCAACCAGACCCGACCCGACTTACAAGCTACAACTCTGTGTGCAACACAATTTTGAGAAGTTATTCATAAGGTGTCAGCATACCATGACAAAGTGATCCACCGGACATTGTTTTGAAAAGATGGTCCAAGGGCCAAAAAAGATTGAGAACCACTGGCCTGGATGCAAGTGGCGTGAACAAGCAATTATAAAGTGATCTCTATTGTTGTTCGCCGCCACAGCGTGGAGCTACGCACGCTTGCCGCTCCGGTCGTAAATTTCCAGGTCATCAATTCGCGATAACAGACATGCAGCCAAACGTGTGAAGATGTTGATCGTCTTCGAAGCGAAGGCGCTTTTTCCAGTTTCCTTATTCTCGACTACCAGAACGTGTGCTCACCTCGTCGAATTGGCTGCGGAATCACACCGTTCGCTCGGCGTGTTGCGATTTTAATTTTGTCGCTCAACTTTCACAGAGTGCAACGCAACAATATCGACAAAACGACTCAGCGTTCATTCTGAACAACACAGAAAATTATGGCAAAATCACTGAAACACATCAGATTGCATAAGTTGCTTGGCAAAAAGTCACAAGCGCCTGATGCCAGTAAGTCATGGGGATTTAATTAACTGTGTGACATGCAACACCCTACGTCCGAAATAAATAAAGCACGCTGTTCATTCAGAAACTCCACTACGTCGTAACGCAACGCCAGTGATTCTGTGCTACTTGAACGGCAGCACCTTCCAAACTCGACTCGAAAGTAAAAACAACATCACAACAAGTCCAAGTCGTGCCAACCGATGCGTGACGAAATCAACAAGCAATTCTGTGATGTGCAAATCTACAACCAGGTAAGCGGAACGAAACTTGCATTTAAACACGTAGAAGTAAACTGTGTGCAAATGCCAATACTTTCAGCCAAACGGGCTTTATCAAAAATCCAACATGCGTCATCGGCAAACATCACAATTTTCACCGAGTTGCCGCCATCCTGAATCCTTCAACAAACCACTGAACCTCATCTTGCAAAAGAATCGATCACAAACGACACTCCATCAAATCGCCGGGTTCTTTGTTCAGAAATAACGCTTTTCCTACTGTGCTGAACTTGTGACGCTTTTCTGTAGCTGCAGGCTTAAAGTTCAAACGCCACTATCTTTGCCACTATTTCTGGTGTATCTACATCTCTGGTCATTAGCTGTGCGCGAAAATGGTCGAAGCGATTTGACCACGCTTAATACAACAGCGCGTTTAAAAACAGTTGCGTTTCGCGCCGAAAGTTAACGTTGATCACGGCTGAGAGTTGGTGAAGCATGACGACTTTTCGCGACCTTGCTCAATATTGCTGAGCATAAAAATAAAAACCAACCCATTCCCTCTGCTACGGAAAACGGCCTTTCATCCGGTAGTCAGTAGGATCCAGGGCAGCACGTCACATAATTTTCGAGGTTAAGATAAGAAAGAAACAAGCGCGGGAAGAATTGTGAGCAGCGCGGGATGAATTGCTCTTTCTTTCTTAAAATAAGAAAGAAAGAAGCGCGGGATGAATTGTGAGCAGAGCGGGATGAATTGTTCTTTCTTTCTTAAAATAAGAAACAAGCGCGGGAAGAATTGTTCTTTCTTTCTTAAAATAAGAAAGAAACAAGCGCGGGATGAATTGCGAGCAGCGAGGGATGAATTGTTCTTTCTTTCTTAAAAAAAGAAAGAAACAAGCGCGGGATGAATTGTGAGCATCACGTCATGTGACGAACGAAACAATGAAGAAATAATAACGGAAACCCGTTTTGAACATTTGAACCTTGACCTTGAGTGCAAAAACTGTGCAAACACAGAACTCACAGCACCACGAACAAACGAGTATGAGCAACAATCACTCAATCCCGACTGCGACAGTAAAGTTCTTTCCTTCAAAACGCGCAAACAACGAACTTCATGCAGCACGGAGCGTGATGTTCGTTATCTCCGGGAAGGTGCCCAGCCTCAGAGGAAAGCCGTAGTAGACGCTGCCCTGCGACACGTAGACGTACTTGCCCGGGCCGTGCTGGTAAAGGCCGCTCATGTAGGGGTTGGCCAGGCCGGCCAACCACACGATGGGGTAGATCTGGCCTCCGTGAGTGTGACCTGAACATGGAGCACCGAAGTCGATTATGAACGCTGACAACTTAACACTGCAAGACTGATTGAGGGTCGCCTGCTACATGCGAAGTCAACTGCGCGCGCGGTTGCCACGGAGACCTTTGTGCTCGCAAACCAAAACGTTACGAAAGACGGCAAAATGCATACAATCTATGCCGAAAAATTTTCCCGGCAAAAAGTTTACCTTTCAGATACAATCGAAGTCTGGCGTATCCGAAATTTGAATTTTCGGAAACAAATAATAAATTTTCGTAAAGACAACCGTGCTTGTATTGTCAGCACGCCGAACGCACAGCGATATGCCCAACGCACCTGACAACACGAGCTGAATGCTGTGCTGCGAATCCAGCGCCATTTTCGCCGCCCTCGGCTGATGAGCCACGAGAATCGCCGCGTGGGAGGAGTCGCATCCCTCGTAAGCGTCGGACAATTTCATGCCATGATCTCCGTAGCTTCACAAATGATCAAGGATAGGAAATTGTTATCAGAAGAAGTTTCTGTCGTCTTTGAGGTCATCAAAGGGATCCACTTAGAAGGAATAATTCGCGATAAAGCCGTTAAGGACATAAGAAACAAATCAAGCGTTTTAAATATGCAAGTGGGCAAAATATCTTCCTTTCGAACCCAAAACGAAGCCATGACAAAGATTTCCCAGTTAGGCACAAGTGAACTAAGACTCAAACAAAAGTGATTAGAATATGTGATTTATTTCTCTGGATTTTTTCGGTGATTTTTCGGTCATTTACCAAATTTTTTTTTACATGACCGAAAACATCAAGTCAATTTGGCCATAAAGCCTTTTTCAGTCATAAAAAATGTCCTTTAACGAAAAAATGACAGGTTTTTACTTCGCTATTAATTCGGACAAATAACCGAAATGTTTCAGCGAATAAAAACATGTTATCTCCATTTGTGCTGAGTTTGTTTGTTGAGTCACAACTTTTGACCCAATCAAGCCTGTGCTTTTTGTGGAATCGAGACACTGCATTTCAGCAGGCGTGCATTCACCTCAATAAACAACCGACAACCGATACTTTTTCATACAATAGAGCGACAGCTGGTAGAACAACGAAGCGTTGCCCGCTATCAGGAGCCGAACAGTTTGCGTGGGACGATTAATGTAAATAGAGTGCTAACTGTTGCTGCTAAATTCGGAAACTTCCTTCACACTGTGGAGCGTGTCTCGTTACTTTCAACTGCGTCTTAAAGCGACAAGCCTGGCGAAGTTACAGCTGAGGGACGTCCTTTGACCTGATGGAGTTGATCACCGCAAGTCAAAACGCAAACTTTATTTTTTCTTATTCAATATATTCAATTACACAAACTTATTTTCAACCATGCTATTGCGGGAGTTATTTTCTTTACAAATTTACAAAAATGCCAGCAAACGTATAGAACTTTTCCTGTAACCAATCTATACGAAAAGCTAGTCATTTCAAACAGGCAACTGGTTTTCATATAACTATAGATGCCCGGAACGTTCATTTTTAGCCGTTTTTGGATTTCGGCTTTTCGTCTTTTTCGTATTCTTGCTACTTGCTTTGTCACATTGTTTTGATAAAGCTTTAGTAGATTCAATATTTCTTCTATTAGGTATTTTGCAAACAGGGTGTTTCAAACATCTACCTATGAGCCCTAAACGTTAAAAAATGAACCAGAGAGGATATAATGCGTCTTTAAAGAGTTGGATAGAGATGTGAGAAAATATCTTTTTGTTACTTACAGGTAAAAACCGACTTGATTTGCAGCAGCTTTCCGGTAAGTGGGAACTATGTTTACAGGCTTGACCAAAAAGAACTGAATTTTATTTGTTGTCTCACACGGTAGCTGACAGTTCAAACGTTTCTCTTAGTAGCCTAGCACTTAGTGTTTGCGCATGCAGTTAGAATGGGTATTTTCTTTCAAAGTATTAATATGCTTTTATAATCTTTCAGGTTCAAGAGAAAACGTTTGAATGTGGGTTAACAGACAACCAGTCAAAAAGAACCGCAATCGTTCGTAAGGTTGGGAAATATTTTAGGGCTTCTCGTGTTAAGAGGATTGCAATATTCTTAGTTGGTGATAAGGCACGCTTGAGGAGATTTAAAAACTGCTGAAAAGCAATTAGTTTTAACTCAAACAACCTTGAGTTACTGAAAAGAGATAATTGTCTGTTATAAAAGATGTAACATCCACAGTAATTGGAAATTGCATTTGGAAAACAGACACTGGTCTCACGGCGTGATAACATTCAAAATTATCCACCACTGTAAGATGAAGTATTTAATTTAATTTGCGATTAGCTGGCTGGAAAAAAACTGCTGCTGCCAAAATCTTGTAGTGAGCGTTTCGAAATATGCGAGAAGACTTGCATAGAATGGGAGAAATGGTGGAGAGTTAAACCTAAATGAAGTCGTTTCAATTTGCAATTTACAAGTTGCATCTCACACCCAATAGAGCATAACCGAACATCTGTGAGGTCAAGAATAGGTCAAACAATTAATTTAAATTAAGAGGCTATTTCATGGTGAGAAACACAGCAAGTTTTTTTTTTCATGAGTAAAAAAAACAATCAGGCGATCTTAAAAGACTTCTTATTTTACAAAAGCAGCTGCAACGAAGTCATACTTATTACAATGATAACTAATATTACTTCTGAATATGGGCGAGTATGCTTCTTTTATTAAACGCTATCAGAGGAGAAACAGGGTACAAATAAATTTTAACTGGAAGAAACTATAAGTGGTGTCCACATCACGTAGTAACACTACCGCTATTATAGCAAATTCAACAAAGCGAAAGTCTCAGTTTCAAGAACACGGAACGTTTCTGCTGTGCGCTTTGCAACCGAGTGAATTTCTTTAATCGATGCTTCGGGGGAGGGGTAGCAACCATTCAAGGACCTGCCTGGCAACAACGAACTGACATGGCCGTGATTATGAAAAAGCGAATCCAAGTAGACATCGCCGTTCATGAAGTCAAATGCGACGCGTTGGAGAATAAATGGATGGCGTCCCAAGCGGAGCAGGTGCCTTCCCAGGATGCTTGCCACAGTCGCCTCTTGAAGTGCACATACGAGTTGCGTAAAACGTTGCGCACCGCTGACAAGTTGTAAAACTTAGGTGAACTTTTCCCAACGTTGGTGCCGCCAAAAACGCAGTGCCATTTTGACCTCTCGCGAAACTTCCCCTTCGCCAGCTGGTAAGAAGGGTACAGTTTCTTGACATGTGGACAGCAGCCTATGTACTCTTATCCGTTCGGCAGCTCGAAAACACGGCCGCCTTATACACAGCACTTGTTCAATAGTTATAAATGTAAGAAAGAGAAAGTGCGCCACTTCCCTCCGCCCCAACTTGTGAATTCACTGTCCTCTAAAAAGTGTTAAACAACAGTTCCCTTCAAGTTACGGCCACCTCAGCATTTGAAATGCGCCATTGCTGCAACATCTCTAGCTACCACCACAATTTGAAGAAATGTTAGGCGATGAAGAAACTGCTGATGCAAGCATATGGAAATTAAAGTTCAAAGAAAACACGGAGTGCATAAAAACATTTCGCACTTCCCTTAGAATACTCGAATGGGCAAGAACTCACGCGGTACAGGAAATTAATCCTTGACCATAGCACCAAACGAAATGCTGCAAAAATCATCCAAACCACCGGCTAACTGCAAAGCGCAGTGAAGCGTTTACGATAGTCGTGAAATACCTTATTTGGTCGGCTTGTATGTCGTCAGTGCCAAGCATGCAAAACCATGCAGTGGGATCAGTCGGAGCTTTTACTTTAACGTTCGAGTTGTGCAGAATGTGAAAGCCTACATGAAAGCAACATAACGCGCGCGGTTAGTGGTTTCCCATGTTCGACAAGCAAGCAGTGCCTGATGAAATGTCAAGTTAGTGTCCACCGAAAAAATAACACTTCAAAACTTTTAATAAACTGCTTGGCTTCTTCACCCTTTCCCACATGCAAACACAATACACACACACACACACCACAACAGAGGTCAACAAGAAGCTTTCAAACGTCACCATTGTGAAAGTGTGTTACTTGCGTGTTACTAAGGCGAGGGTAATTATTTCCGGCAGTTGTTTCTTTTTCAGTTCTATCACGTTCACTTTCTATTACAAAATTAATTCACCCTGATACCTGTACGCTTACGCAGGAGTTCAGTTCTTGCTGAATGCGCATTGGTCAATATCCATGAAACCTAAATTACATCTGTTCCGAAATTCCTTATTAATAGCCTTAGAGGCATGCATGTATCATCGTCAGCTGACATCCATTAACAAAGTTTAGCTTGGCCATGCATTTCATGACTTTGAACTTTGTTTCAGTTCAAGCGAAGATCAGAACTTTTAACAGTGAAGCCATTTTTCGCACAGCGTTCACCACAATTCAGACGGGAAGAAATTGGGACAAAAACATATATTTTCAAAGCGCTAGCCCCGACCGCGGATTCGAACCATCGACCGTACAAAGCATGCAGCGGAAAAAATGAACTTTTCCACGCGTCTGTTACAGCTCAAGGTTTAGCCTGGAACAAAAAGCTAGAACTTGATATGATACTGTAATCAAAAATCGCTTATCACGGTGATGAACTCGACCGCAAGTAACAAAAGAATTAATGGCAGCAGCAGTGATTGAAAAGGTGTCAACAACAGAACCATCGGCTGCAGTAAAAAGAAAATTGTGTTTAACGGCATGCACGAGTTGGGTTAGTCCAAACCTGCCCAACGTTCAACAGAGCTTCAAGCCCAACACGGCGTGGGGGTTAAACTCAAGACCCGTTCCGATGGTGTTGTTGTTTAAATGCGGCTAAAAGTGTTTGTTTTCACATTCAACGAGACCGAGCCAGAAACATTTCCTACAAAATTTCATGTCTCACGGTCAGAAACGCGACTGTCGCCTAATTCAAGCAGAAAGCTGCAGACACGGACTGATGCGCAAAATTGCAACGTCGCGTGGCAAATGAACAGCATGCAAAAACACATCTATGTGTGAGTCGTCATGGTGAGGCTCTTTGCAATTGTTAAATAACTATTATTAATCATCACCAAGTTTTACAATCGTGCAGGTCCTGACGAAATAGTTCTTCCACTTACATTGCTTGCCAAGCAGATAAGGCAACTTAATTTGTATGACTCGCCCGTGTTTCACAAATGACAAGGAGACCATTTAAATAATTGTGCTCGTTTATTGACCGCTCTTTTTAGTTACGGTTTCAATTTGGCTTCACAAAATAAAATCACCAAATGTCTTTACAAGCATGCGTTACATCCGCGTTTTCAGCGTCATCTCTTTCGTCGAACTTTCGATCGTCCTTTTTCCAGTGACACAGGGTCACCAACACTAGTAACAATGAGCGACTAATTATACATACAATAATACTGCTATCCGTTGTGTAGTTGATATTTTTGCCGTTGAGATTATAATCAAAACAATTTCCTAATAAACAACCGCAGTAGAATGAGCTTAAATCCGCGGACACTAAAATTAGCCATTTGTTAGATAAACTTTGTATTCAGATGGAATTTTCGCTCTAAAAAATTTAAAAGCCGCTTGGTAAATCCTTTTTGATCATACCAAACAATTCAATTTTCTAATGATTTACGTGAATTCGCTGCATTATCTCGTTCAATCCAAAATTTGATTTTTAATCTCACCAAACAGAACGTTTTCAAACGAATTATCGAGCCGTCAGTTGCTTTTTGCGTCACATACCAATTGCCGCACGAACAACTCTGCCTTATATCACAGTGATGCGGGGACGTTTCTGAGCAAGCCATTCGCAATCATGTTGATTGAGTCATCTCAATATTTATTTTTACGGTGACAATTATGAATACAAAATTGGCTGGGACCGACGTTGATTTGCAAATTGAATTCTACTTTATTCCGAAAGCAGCAATAAAAGCAGCAAATTACGTCTGCAGTGAGGGCGCCAACGCATCGTGGTTTGGAAAGAAGAACACGACAACAAGAAAAACAGGCGTCCAGACATTAGGATTTATCGATGCAACAACAATAACCTACCCATTTGCTTAAGAAACTTAAACCAATTCTCGACATCACCAGTGTAGTATTCATGGTTTCCTGCAACAATAAACAGAGTAACCTCTTCATTTTGCCACAGGAAATAAAGAGCTTTGTAATTAAAGCGGTTGGTGAAACGCGCCTTAAAAAGAATGTGATACACTTTGAGGATTTGAATTCTTTGCTCAATCCGCAAACTTCGCGATGAGAAGCTACGAAAGCGACTAGAACAAAATTTACAAAGAAAGGGCTGTGCATCCACAGGTTGTTTAAACGTAGGATCACAAACTGGGCCAAGCAGCGGTTTCCATGCATTTAACTTCATTTACGTGTTTGCGCAAGCACGTGTTTCAGAAGCCTCTGCATTCCTAACAGAGTTTCGTTGAAAGGTTCAGCCATATATGAAACACAGGCGCGCGTGAAACGCTTCGAATCGGGCCGGTGATATTAGCTCAGCGGTAGTGTCCGCCTCCGATTGGAAGGTTGGGTGTTCGAAGGTGACTCGCCACAGCATTCCTTGGACAAGAGCGTTCGCCGCAACCGCCCCGACAAAAAGCATTATTCAGGCTTCGGCTTGCCGTCAACTGTTAAATAAATCCGTCGCATTGCATGCGATCAAAAAAAAAAAAAAAA
>Ga0210059_1008504_pt1 | contig 16187 bp, 12 predicted proteins | sample Ectturendosymbi2_FD_188042 | JGI IMG/M metagenome (GOLD analysis project Ga0210059, IMG submission 188042) | Ecteinascidia turbinata endosymbiont from Florida, USA - Sample 2 (SPAdes) (version 2) | ecosystem: Host-associated > Tunicates > Ascidians > Unclassified | place: Key West, Florida...
ATCAAAAAGAACCTTTTCGTTACCGCTCAAATAAAATAGACGCAGCAATAAACAACCAAAAGGAGACTGGTTCGTAGATAGCAGGGATATCTAGAAACTCGTTTCTAGAGGCTATCTACCAGCAGGGGCGGAGCCAGACATTTTCATTTGGGGGGGCCACTGGAGGGGCTAGTTTTGCAACAAGGGGAGCTGTCAATGGTCTGTGTAGGACTTTCAGAAAGAGACCTGAAAAATTTGGGGGGGCCACTGGGGGGGCCAGGCAAATTTTAGGGGGGCAGTGGCCCCCCCTGGCACCCCCCTAGCTCCGCCCCTGTCTACCAGGGATATCTAGAAACGAGTCTAGAAACTCGTTTCTAGATATCCCTGTGGATAGCCTCAACATAATAGGTTCCCAACTGGGAATCCCCACGTAAATGGTTCCCAGTGAGGGAAGCTCCCTCAATAAATGGTTCCCAGACTGGATTTGTTGGCCATTATATTCTGCTCCTTGGTAGCCCCTGCAGCTGAACCTGACTCCATTCATGGCTTGGTTGAGTCGAGTCGGAGTCGAGAAATATTTTCCGCCTGCTTATCGCTTCCACAAACCTGGACTGATTGCCTTGCATGGCTGAAAAACTTAGTTTGGCCTTGAAAACGACTGCTTGATCCATAGCTAGAGCCCTGTTAGACATCACCATTCCGAGCCTGAGAAGACCTGGGAATAACGGTGGCTGAAAGGTATTCCAGTTTCTTAAAAGCAGCAGAATTTCCAAGCTGCATCTGTTTCAGCTTAGCGCCATGCCCAGGGCTCCACTGGTTAAACTACAGGTAAATCAACCCATACCCAGAAAATTTCGTCTAAAAAAGTAGTTTTATGTTTTGGAACCTGATAATAATGTCGAAGGCTTGTGAGCTTTCACTAGATAGTCTAACTTTCATTGTAGTGCATCTGTGTTTTTCTCTTTCTCTGTAGCTGAAAGATGTTTTCGCATGCCTCCCTTTCACACAGTTTTCTCTTTTACCAGCAGCTAAAAGATGTGCTCATTTAATTTACCACGATACGCCAGAACTTTTTGATTTGCGTAGCATGCCAGATTTTAAGAAAGGTTTTCGAGTGCGTAAGTAAAAAAAGTCGTTACAAAACCCAAGGCAAAATTTTGTTTGGGCTGTGTAGAAACCATGTCAATACTGGGGACCTGCTGAAGAAAGGTTGGCATTATACGTTCTGAGGACATTCCCACACGTTCCTGAGCACGTTGAAACAAGACCTTTGTACGCGAAAGAACTCCCACATATCGAGCAGGTGATTGTGTCACTTGTAAAAGTTTCATGAAAAAGTAATGTTTCAGAATTAGTTTTTAAGTAAAACTTTGGTAATTGTGAGCGTAAAAGGCTTTTTTAAAATACCGCACTCTGCTTGATTTCTTCTATAAAAACAGATTTGAGTCAAAAAATTGATGCCTGACAGCATGTTCCATGTGGTCTCAAAATCGGACTGTTTCTTAGAGAAAGTTATTTTCTAATGTGAACAGTTATTATATTCTTGTTTGTCCAAACTTATCCACTTTCTGTTATCATTTAATCGTGGCATAAGTTAGAACTTCGAACATGTTATTTTTTCTAACTCTTCAAGTTGTGGTTGCTTTCGGTAGCGGTGTGTGCTTGTTGCGTAGATCTAAACTTTTAAACCAAGGTAGGCTGTCCGTAACGCGAAGTTTTGGTTTATCTTTGTCTTCGCAGGGCCGTTTACAACTGTGGGTTGATATGTTTCCAAAGGAGCATGGCGACCCTGGCACACCGTTCAACGTGGAACCAAGAAAACCTTCCCAGTAAGATAAATGGAGAAACGTTATTACTTGACACTGTCTAACCTTCAACTCACCGTTGAACGTGACGATTTTTTGTGCCACAGAAAGAATCAATGTCAAATATGCGCTTCAATGACTGGTCCAAACTCTGTCAAGTGTCAACTTTCGTATACTGTTTGTGTAAGCTTGTGCCGCTACTGATCTGGTAAAACTTCATTTGCGTTACTGAACCCATGCTTAAAACTCTAGGGGTGGTGATTGTGTTTCAGGTACTTCGTTCGTGTTATCATCTGGAACTGCAGTAGCATTCCAATGATGGATACTTCGATGCTCGGCGACCAAATGACTGACATTTATTTCAAAGGTTTTTTGACTGGACTGGAGCATAAAAAACAGAAGACCGACGTTCATTACCGGTAAACGTAATAAAAGGCTGGTTAAAAATTAATGACAAGTTCATCCAGTGGCGGATCCATCTTCTGTTGGGATAACTTGAGCAACGGGCAGGTGACGTGAATTTTACGTCACCAAATCAAATGCGGTGAAGCAAACACAGCTCTAGCTTCACGCGCTCATTGTCGAGCGTAAAGTGTTACATAAAATCGTAGCGTCACTATCCGAAGTACCATGAGGTGTGTCGACTCACAGAAATATGTCTGCTTCATAGTGACCCCATCTGATAGGTTTGAAAATTGGTATTTTTTGAACGCTGCACCAAACTCCGGACCTCCCAAAGCTCGCGGTCATGGCCCGTGGCAAACTCGTTTGGATTCGATAAAAATGCAAGAACGCAGAAATGTGACTGATCAAACAAATTATTTTTCCTGTTCTTTGTGAGTTTAAATGCGAGTTCTTAGTTTGCGCTACACAAAGCCAAAAATATTTTATTTCTGTAGTCACATAGTCAAAATTTGCAAGGTTTTTCCCCAAGGCCACGTTTGAGTTTCCACAGCCCCAATTTCAAGGTAAGAGGCGAGAAGCCCATATAAGCTAAAAAACGAATTTAAAGCATTTTTAACCTTCTAAAGTATGTTTTCAGTGATCTTTGTTTTTTTTCAAGTATCAAGACTGGAATTTACAAAAGCTAGTTAGAGGCTCTGTTCTTTTGGAACTTTTTATCACATCGTTGTTAAGCCTAGTGGTTAGAGCGCTCGCTTGATGTCTGGTAGATCGTTGTCTGGCGGGTTTCGAATCTCGGCCGGGTCGTGCCAAGACCTTAAAAAATTGGAGCTTGCTTCAGTCTGGCCAAGCGCTCGGCATAATGACTGTAGCAGGGAAACTCTCCAATGTGGATGCAATCTTCGTTGGAGTCAGGTCATAATACCTCCTGCCTTCCCATCGGAACAACCTCGTCGAAGACCAAGTGCGTGCGGTTGGGAAATGGGCGGTCTCTTCAACACCCTAAACCAGGGGTTCATAACCGGTGGGAAATTTCCCACTAGTGTGAAATTTCATCCATGCGGTGGGAAATTCTTTCTGATTTTGTGCAGTGAGAAATTGTTTTACTCCAATACCTAATGAAGGAAATCTAAATATTAAGTCACAAACTTATTTTTTAAAGAAACATCTACTTGTTAACTAGTGCATCGTTTTGCAATTACTGCGTTTTTACCGTTGAACAATGTTCAAAAGTCACAATCGAATAACGACTGTTGTTGTTTAAAGGTAGCCACGGTTGCTACAGGTAGGTAGTTAGGTTAAGCGTACTGCGTAGCGTAAGTACGAATGGTATGTAAAAAATCTGACTTCAATTTATCAGCAAGGTTGAATTGAAATTATACTTTGCTGAAGATGAGGTGATGTTATGTTGTAACAAGTTAGATTAAATTTTTTTGCGGTGAAACATGACAACCTGCTTCTTAACAAATCATTATTTTTCGAAGACATCTAGTGTAGTGCAAAAATGTCGGTTGCGAAGGCTAATAAGCGAAAATAGAAGGAAGACTACATCAGATGTAGCGTTGGTTTCCTCCAGAAAGATGGAGAATATATCCCGCAAGGGTATGTTGTACATGAAAACACTGGCTAACAACTGTTTGAAATCATTCCAACTCAAGCAGCATTTGAACAACGCTCACAAGGAGCAACCTAGCAAAATCGATTGAGCAGGCTACTTTACAATAAGTCTAAGGAAGGTTGTCTCAAACGTGTCAGACTGGATACAGGACGTGCATTTAACCAAGTAAATTTGTCCGTTGAGCCATCCTATGTGGTTGCACTTCGCATTGCTAAAGCGAAAAAGTCATGAGACTTTGCAGAACTAGTGCAACCATGCATCCGGAATTGTGCTAACATAGTTTTGGACGACAGAGCTTGCAACACGTTGAAACAAGTTTCCCCTTCTATAACACAATCAAGATTTTCACCATTAATCCTCGTATCGAGATGTTGGTGAAGTGAAAGCAATCGCAAAAATCACATTAAAAATTAAAAATGAGAACTTTACTTTTCTGTTTGATTGATATGATGTAAACAAGTGAAATCCTTGAGTGAAACCCATGAGTAGATCCTTTTAATTGTTATATCTATTATGCGAAACCTATATACCACCGAGCTAATAGCTACTGTGAGTATTGGCTAAATAATGTTCCGTAAAACATTTTCACTAAAAATATCAGGAGGGAAATTCGAACTTGGTGTTTGGCCTTAGTGGGAAACCAGACCGAAAAGGTTAAGAACCACTGCCCTAAACAAATCTCTGCCCGGGCGATCGTCGAAGGCACTCGAAGGACATTTCTTGTGTTGCGCAGTTACACTGACTGTAACCATGTACTCGCAATTGCGTTGTGTAAGAACTGGGCTATGTACGTATGTAGTTCAATGGGTTGCAAACATGGCGTTACAATTCATTTTAAGCCTGCTCTGAGAAATTTTTTGAACGACTGCATGTAATTTTATCAAACAACGTCATTACAATGAAGGTATTTTTGTTTAAAACCAGACAATGATTCGGATAGCCCTAGCAGTAAAGATAGTTTGCGTAAAACGTTTTCATCTGATGTGTTTCAGATCTCTGGATGGAACAGGCAATTTTAATTGGAGAATGGTTTTCCCGTTTGACTACCTTCCTCAAGAAAGACTCCTCCACGTTGAGAAAAAGGAGCATCTGTGGAGTTTGGACAAAACTGTCACCAAGTTTCCCCCTGTTCTCAATATCCAAGTTTGGGACAACGACTTGTTTGGTCCAAACGAATATATAAGTATGCAGATAAAAGCAGTTTTTAGCAGTTTTGGTTCTCAGTTTTAGGTTGCTTAACTTTACATTTTTCAGTTACAGGCTAATGACCATAACTCCAATATTTTCCCTATCGTGAGTTTAACTAAATAAAAATCAGTGAGTTCCCCGCCCGCATATAGCTTTTCACAAGTGAGTGAAATTCTCAGGAATGATAAACCCAAGGGACAATTAGTGTTTTCAAAGGGTGTCGGATTAATGACGCGTAGAATGCCAATTGTTTACACAAACGCAAGACCGGATAGTTGGTTTGTCAAATTTGGAAAGTTGATTTTAATTTGCCAAGCGAATATTTGGAAAGACAAAAAAATTAACAAAGCATTTATTGATAATGTGCACAGTAACCAAAATTTGTTCGTCGCACTTGTTGCTGGTGCGAAACCATCAACGAAAAAATGTCCATTTCAGTTGTTGCGCTTAATCTATTTATTCGGGAATGCAGAGGAAACGCTGCACTCGCAACTGGAAAAGCGTTATGGCCTGCCACTAGGTCATGGCCCACCGGTTGAAAATCACTGCACTAGGTTAAGAGAAATGTTAAAGGCTCGTATCCCAGGCAATAAAGTTTCGTTTCACAGCTACCGGGAGTAGATCGTAATGAGATCTCTTGCATGTCGATGGATAGATATAGACTTCATGCTGACTAGACAGTATAAAATAACGGTAAATATTAAACAAAAACTGGCATTTAATTGTTCCCGCCTTCAACAACCCATTCTTGCGTCACACCCAGTGTCTCCATGTTTAAAAAATATAAATGTCAAGGAAGTAAAAAGATCTTTTTCGCTTGACGGAAATGTGCGTCTTCCTCATGAACTTGATTTTGATAACCACGCACTTTCCTTTCTCAGGCGAGGTTGCTTTGCCGTTGACCAACATGGCCAAGTGCTGCAAATTTCAGCGCAGCTGCAAAGTCGAAAACGTTCCTGACCTCCAGGGTAATTGTGCCGTGGACATTGTCAACTTGTTCGACCAAAAGCTCCTCAAGGGATGGTGGCCCTTGATACGTGTTGATGAGAATGGCGAACGCGAACTAGCGGTAAAAGTCAAAATCAGCTTTTAGTTTTATTTTTGTGCATACCGTATGTACAACTTTGTGTCTCGGTGCGTAACTCAAACAAACAACTTGGGTTATTTGTGCACCGGCGTCTGCGTTTGCTGTACTTGCAGCGTTCACACCATTTATAAGTTAGAGCACCAGTTGGCTTGAACACACACGATTTGTAACGTTCCTTAATTTAAATTTAGGCCAATGAGATACGAAAATAGACCATTACCTTACTACTGTGCAGGCAATTTTTTGGTAGATTTCTAAAAAATTGTCCTATTTCTCTTATAAAAACCTCCACAGAGTCGCGGAGTATAGTTGATTCCTCCAGGTTTTCTTTAAAAAATCTCTACAAAGCCACAGGTAAAGTTGATATATCCTCAGGTTTTCCTGATTATTTTGTTTTTACATGTGGCTTGCCTTGTGGTATAGATTTCGCTAATGCAACACATGAAAGGCGATGGATGCATGTGATTCAAGCCCATATTTGCTAAAAGGGTGGACAATTATTTGTTGCCAGATGACATGAAATACCTGGGCTGTGTTAATGGGCTGTTTTTTCTGTAAAATGTCTTTGCCCGATTTCTGACGCCGACTGTAACAACCCTATCTGGAAAACGTATGTTCATTGTCTGAAAAATGAAAAAATTTTCACAAGTCTTCCCTAACAATACGGTGACGAGCTGAAAAGAGGTCATCGATTTTAAGTCAGCATCCCGCGTTTTATACAAGTCATCTCGACGTTTTCCCACCGGACATACACATTTCAATCCGCAACTGTCACTACCTCGACTACCCTGTTTTTTCTGTTGTCTCGAGGACAGGACAGGTCCAGGGGCCAGATGTGTCTGCGGATTGGATTGTGGCCAGGTCTGATATTTCTGTCTATAAGTACTCTGTGTGGGGTTAATGCTTACACTCCCTGAACAGCTATGAGTTTTTGTTTCTGTAGCAAATTTAGAGCAGCACACTCAAAAGGGTGAATCACACCCACTCATCAGTAGGCGTACTGATCAGATGAAGAAAATCAGAATCTGACAGTTTACACTGTAGATTTTCTCTGTCTAATGAGCTCCGGGTAACTTCACATGAGAACAAACAACAAAACAGCGCATTTGTTCAACTATTTTGCGAGCTAGTTACCTAACGCTATGCGCACATGTTGTCCAAATTTCTTAGGATTGATTTTTAGGGGGGAGTGGCTCGTCCGAATGCCGTGAGAATGTTTGTCTTGTTTTAGCGATGGGCTTAACTTTATATTTTTTGAGCACAGCTTATAACTAAACTATCTGATTGTGATTAATTTAGGGTAAAGTGGAAATGTCAGTGGAAATAGTCAACGCTGAAGATAATGAGGCACGGCCTGCCGGTCAAGGTAGGGACGAACCCAACATGAACCCCAAGCTTGAAAAGCCCAAGTGAGTAGTTGTTAACGACATATTAGCCTATCAGCAGTGAAGTCTGATCCCGGTGTGCTTTCGTTACTAACGAAGAAAAGGTATAATACAGTTGTTGTTTCTACAGTTTGTAAAACTAAAATGACAGATGTGCGTGAAAAACTATCTAATTAATTTGAAACTTGTAGCATTTTAGTAATGCACACACATGGATTACTGTTTTTCCATTCTTTCGCACTGTTCACTTGTTGGTTTGTATGCCTCGCGTTCTGCACATTTGTTTAACATAATTTCGTACAAAACTCCCCAGTTTTTTTGTTCGCTCACCTAATAAATATACTTTCACGAGGAGCATAATTTTACAATGACCTGGAGCAAGTCAAAGCAAAGTCAAACTTCAAGTTTTAAGATTTATTAAGGTTATTACGCGCAAGAGCAAATCGAAAGGAGCAAACTAGGCCTACGCATTGGAAATGAAATGCGAGCAATTAGTCTTTTAAGAATTGAATGGTTTTGCTTAAACCAAAAATTGCAATTCAAAAATGTCATCTTAACATTTATGTTGAGTTGAAATTTTGACAAGCTGCGCTGTTTTCACGCACTGGTGATCGCAATGGCTTTTTTGGGTAAGTTACAAGGTATTTTATTGAAGTTATTTGCTTAAACAAATACTTCCCTGTTTGTGCTTCGCAGTCGGCCAGCTACATCCTTCGCTTGGTTCAGCTCTCCACTCAAATCGTTCCGCTACATCATATGGAGAAAGTACAAGTGGATCATCATCACTCTGATCGTCGTTATCCTCATCGTTGTCTTCTTCGTGCTCTTTTTCTATTCGTTCCCGGTAAGCAGTGTTTGTAAAAGTCAAAACAAAATATGTTGATATCCTTGTAGAGTAGACCAAAAGGTCAACGGCTAATTTCACGATTTTATCAATTTTAGTCGATGTTTTGGGTGTGTGAAAGTGCTATGGAGAGAGGAAAATGCCACTCACGAAAGAGTTTCAAGTGTAGCTTTTCTTAAAAATATGACGAAATGATTTGTTGGTCATATGTCTTTTTCACAAACAAGCTATGAAGTAAATTGAGCAATTCTGAAATACAGGGCATAACGCAACGGATGAAAAACTGGTACACTAACGCTTTGGAACCTATACGAGTCAACGGTGAACTTCGGAAGGCGGTTGACATTTCCTGTTTAGCGCCAGTTTTACTTTTACGTGTAGGGCTTTGAAGCTGTAAAAATTTTTAAATTTTTAGTCGAATCAATTATTCCTTCAATTGGTGAGTTCTACTCTGCTTTTTCCGAGATCTTGAATAAACCACAAACAGTTCGTTGTGACGACACAATCTCCAAGCACTTGCTTGAAATGTGCCCCAAGAATTACATAAAAATACAACAAAACACTAATCTGTCTATGAAATGCAAAATTATTCTAAAGAAAGCCAACCTCTTCTTTATTGCAAGAAAGACCTTTAACAGCCAATCAAAACCGGCAAAAGCAGGTCTTTGATTCGAAAAGTTCAAATTGGTTTCGCTATTGTCACATTGAAGCGGTTGAATTGTTATGTGATTCGTGATGAGGTTGTTCGTTGAGGTATAGAAAATAGCGTTCCCGAAGGACATCCGTAACAAACAAAATGGCAATACTTGTGTTTCTTCAGCAAATTCACTAACATATGAGCGCAGAGTGACGGCGCAGTTAAAAAGAAATGCAACTTAAAATTGTCGTTGAAATGCTTGTCTATAATTCAATAACTGTGTTTTGTTTGAGACAGATTTCAAAAGTTCCAGGCTGTTTGTTTTGCTTGTTTTTATTTTTTGAGCCGCAGACGATCCAAACGAAGTCCACGTAAACAAACTGTATCAAGACAACAATAAGCCTTATGGCATTTTGTATACTGATACTACACGGAACCGCAAGATCCTATTGCAAACTAACAGTTAAATTTTTTCAAATAGAAATTTTATTTTGAGTTCTCAGCAAATCATCTTTAAGGTTAGGGCTAGCTTTGTTAGTGGTACTAGATAGGCACCACATTTCGACTGTAATCGACGCGCTTTTTGCAATTAAGTTTTTTCTCCAAACAGCGAACATGGCAGAAAAACGGGTTGGACTGTGGATTAAATGCATAACAAAAGCTTGCTCGTTATGCACTTGTTTACTGTTAAGTGGTGGTTTTTCACTGATGCATATGTATATCTAAGTGTTCCCTGGCCAACAGCCAGTGCCAATTTTTGGGGAAGTTGTTGCTTTGTGAGTTTAAGGTCCTTGTGCTGTAAATATAAACCTCAGGCAGGAAGTGAATGACTTTGACAGGTTTCTGCAACAGTCGAGATTAAATGTCTGTTTGAAGCCAGAAATTTTCAGAGGCTTGTATTGTATCACAGAAGCAAATGTTCTAAAATGACTGGTTTGATACTGAATCAGTAGATTTTGGACCTAATCTGAAAAACTTTTTAGAATTTGGTTTGAGTATCTTTTTCTCAATTTAACTTTTCAGATTGCACTTGGCAGAAAGATTGTTTAGCTGGTAAGCTATCGCATGCGCGTTGTATGGCGTCAGTTGATCCCACTATCGCATAATCAGCCGTCTTACTGTTGCCTTATTTTGCGGGGTGTATTATTTGTTTGTTCTTTTATGTTCTTTAACACCAAGCGTTCACAGCTGCTAGTGTTCCTAGACGTTTTGTGGTGATTTGGAGGAAGTTTGAAGCAGAGCATTTTTATGCATATGATTTTGCATGCTAATGATAGCGATTAAGCATGTGTACGCCCAAAGTTCCCTACAGATGTCCTTGTTGACGAGGCCTGTTATATGCGTCGGTGCACACCGATGCAATTTTTGCAAAATCAACAACAAAACTGGTGTACTGGTCTCTGTACAACACAGTGCTGTAAATAACTGCGCGCCTACTTCTTTTGTTATTCAACAGAAACACTGGTACGCAGTTAGAAATTTTTTGCAACTCTATTAAGGGCACTGTTCAAGCAAATATGAAAAATGTTCATTTTCCCTCAAATGATTGTTGGGGTGCAAGACCCCACTCTAGGCGTCTAGAGATTGATCACGTCTGTATGGGCTTCGCTTGAGCAATGTGAAGTGTAGAGAGAACACTGGGCAATGGCCACGCTGATGTTGGTGCGTAAGGGAAATTACTTGAAAGATAGCAATTTGCAAAGCTGAATGCTTGGTGACCGAATTTCGTTTGCCTTGCTTTTGTTTGATTTATAAACTTTTGTTCATATTTGCAGTTCATATTTGCAGCGATTTTTATATATTTCAATTTCAGGGATCCATAGTAAGATTAATATTTTAGTGGGTAAGTTGTTGGAATGCTTAACGTTTCTCATTCGTTCTTCGCATGCGTTGCTTGCAATGTAACGTTTTTTGGTAACTTGTCAGTTCATAACAGACATCTGAAATGAAAACTAATGACTTCCATTGCATGACACTTTCTTCCTTCTACCGTTGGGCTGTTTAGACCTTTCTTGTAAAGTGACATCCATTTCTTTTTCATAAACTTTAATTTCATGTTCCAAAATGATCTACAGTGAAATCTTATGCCTGTTAATACTCACTTTCTTCACAGTTCTTGCGTTTAACCATATTCGCTTGTGTTGGCGCATCAGGGTTCATTACATGCACCAAGATCAAGCATGATACTTGCTGTGAGTTTGCTAACCACTAAAAAGAAACTTCCGTTTTCTTGTAAAACATGAAGATTCGGTTTCTGAAAACGTGATCAGTTGCTTCACAGGGCTGAGACTTGTTTATTTTAATTTTAACAGCCGGGTTTTGCTTAGAGAAACCACGAATATGGTAGAATTGCTTTTATTCATTTCTTGTTCACCTTTAATAACCTCTCTTCAAAATATCACTTGAAAAATTACGTAAGTAGCACCAAACTTAGCCAACCACAACATACAAAGAAAAAATTGTTTTACGTGTTATTCTTATAAAACAAAGATGATAAACGTAAATATGGTTGAGGTCTGTGGACTGATAGTAGCAAAATAAGAACATTTTGTTTTGCACAGTCTACGCTTTCGAAGAAGATTACGGATGCCATCTAAGGGGCGTAAATGGAAGATTGCCAGAAGATACAGCGTCCCAGAGGCATTAGTTCAACACCTTTTCACATTAGGGCATGTGGTCCGAAAAGCCACCCAGGTGTGATTCACAAACCACTGCCTTAAAGCTTCCCGCTTGTGTGACGTAGTTTCCTTGCCCCTGCTGTCGAACCAAAGAAAGAAAACTTCAAGATCACCTACTTTGTACTTTGCGGTAGAACAGTTTGTGCCATCACTCTGAAAACTGTTTTGTGAACTACAATGCGAATCAGGCATTATGCTGAAGCTGATTGAAATTGTCTGTGCTTTACTGTAGATCAGGGATGGGGAACCTATTTAATATCACGGGCCGCATGAATTGTGGCATATCACTGGCGGCCCGCAAAAAGTAATAAATTTTATCTTCAAATTCTACTCATATCTTCCAAAGGCAAGTAGGGAGAAAAAACTATGTCAAGGAGTGAGAGAGACTTCTCGACTAACTGTCTACTTGTCTGGTTGTCATGGGAGTTTCGCTTGACGCGATGTTGTGTTCTAACTTTGGTAAACAAAATTCTGATGCGGGCCATATAAAATGTTCGCGTGGGCCGCAGGTTCCCCACCCTTGCTATAGATAATCTCGCAAAGCGAAAGATGATCAACACTGTTTTGTTGCACGCTGAGCGCTTTATTTTAAATCAAGCAGACCCTATAGGTATAGGCAGATTCCGATGAACCGACTCGACTCAGATTGTTTTTAAACATATCGATATTTTTTATACGAAACGAGTTTTCCAACAAGATCTAGATTTGCTACATGCTTTCGAGGAATCAGCCGACTGGCCTCTGCTTTCATGCCTTTGCAATAAATCGGCCTTTCTCATATCGGTTTTCAAGTAATTACTGTAGTCTCCGGCCGCAAAACGGAATGGGACTATTTGGCGCTGAAGCGTTTATGGCGCTGAGCTATTTTGGCGCTAGCGCCATCTGCTTGATTGTTATTACACGTACGTCGTTGCCTCTAGAACTGTGTTTTCCATTTTGCTTGGATGTTTTTCAAGAAGGCAACAAAGGTTGTGCGTTTGTGTTGAGATGAGATTGAGCGTATTTCTGTATTTTGGGACTTCAACAAAGTGTATTTCTTTAAAATCTTCCTGTCGCTTTCGCGTACAGCCAATAACACAAATGGCTGAGAATCGTCTTAGCAAAAGAGATAAACCAAAATTTTCCCACGATGGGTATCTATGCGTTTTTGATAAACGCAGCGAATTAAAAAACGAATGTAAATTCTAAACATCACAAAACATTTTGACTTCGGACACCACTTGAATGTCTGCGAGGTCTGTTTTCTTGTTAAAAAGTTTGCCGACTGATTCCACTACGTCACCTTTGCGGAGTCAAATTACTTGAGTTCTCCGACATTTGTTTGTTTGCCAAAAATCAGGTTTTCAAATGTCGTGAAGTTTAGCCGTGATGTTGCAAAAATCGTCAGTATCAAGTCAGAGTTTTTTTAATGTAGTTGTTTTCATTCTTCAAGCTACTGCTAGAGCTTTTTATCTTGATTGTACGATACTGATTAAAAACGCATTGCACTAATCGATTGCAATTTAATTTGTTATTGCGTTTCGAATCTATATAATTTTTGTTGTTGCCTTGCACATTAACACAGCGTAAAGTTTCCTAGAACTCGGTGTCGCAATACACAGTTTATCGCTAAGAATATGATGCAATGGTTCACCTACCAAAAATTTTTCAGCGAAATTAAGTTCTCCACTAAGGCAATTTTGGAAAGTTTGTTGCAGTCGTCTACTTTCGGGTGAAGTGATGAGACTGGAAAATAGGGTTGCGATGCTTGCGGCTCATCAAAAGAGATTTTTGCTCTTTATTTCATTTCCGGAATATGTAGAATCAGTTATAGAATTGGAACTTATAGAACCTCTTGTAATATCAACGAAGAATTATGAGCAAAAACTTACCGGACCTCAGTCAAGTGCATGGAACCGAGTAGAGAAAAGAACCCTTGAAAAAGTTCTTCAGAAGCCAGAAATCTTCTTGTAACGCTACTGAGGCCCTTCAAAAAACGCTAGGGAAGCAGGGTGCTTTAAACGTAATTGTGTTGAGAAAGCTCTCCCCTTTTAAGAAACTAGGTGTAGTCGGCGGTGAAACATAACCATGGACAGAGGTCAACAATCAACTTTTGTTGATTTTTACAGTGTTTTCCGCGATCGTATTGTCAGGTTGAGTAACTGTTGGATCAAAAAGAGGCTGCAACATCATCTCATTCTAATCCTGCCTGCTGCTGAAACTTGGTAGGAAGGGCCATTTTACCAAGTGCTTGGTTATTCCTAATATACGAGGTACAGTAAACACACCGTTTGAAAAACAAACAACAAAATATCTTGCGACTGGAACTCAGAAGGCAGCAAGTTGAGCTAACAAACCAACCACTGCTAATAACAAAATTTGTCGGATAAATCGTTGCAATAGCTGTTTTCTCATAAATCTATAAGGAAATATTCACAATTGGCCGTGCTTGGGTTAAGATTTGTATCCTAGCAACATTTAGCTAATACGTAACAGAGAGGAAGGTTATTGTCTCATAAGGTTCGGTAACAGTTTGGAAAGGGTCTGATGATAATTTGGTGTAGAGCACCTATGTTCAACCCGCGGGCCGCATGTGGCCCAGTTGAAGGTTCTGTGCGGCCCAGTTCAGGTTTTCGCTGTAGTAAAGGTATCCAATATTCTGACAACCTGTGCTTATTTTGATAATCTTGAATTTCACATTTTTGATGCAGGTGGTCAGTGCCACTTTATCACGTTTGTTACCATTGCAGTGAGGATTCGAACGCTTTCAGTACATTAGTTTAAGCTAAATTTAGTTGGCTAAGATCAAAGTTAGCCATTCATTGAGCGGCCCTCATTAATATGTCATTCAATGTGCGGCCCTGGTTTTAAGATGGTGACATAATTTCTGGCTCTGTAAGTCATTTGGGTTGGACATAGCTGGTTTAGAGCTTCTTTCCTCTATTTCAATGAAAAGCAATCCACATTATAAGCATACACCACCACAAAAATTCAGTTAGGGGAAGGTGGGGCACAGTAGGACTAGGGGCACAGTCGTCATTTTTGATTTATTCAAAAAGTTGAAAACGTTGAACTTCAAAATTTCCATGGTGATTTAGTGTCATACAAGCCGTAGTACTAAAGTGAAATTTTCGTTGATAGACAGCCGTTGTTACGAGTTACAGAGAAATTTGTGTTTTTGCTACCCAAAAGTAATTTATAAAATTGCATTTTGATTTGAGTTTTGCCCACGTTAATCAACATCTTCTGTTCTGAGTTTTTGTGACGTTGTAGTCAGGGCAGTGCAACATTATTTGATAATGCCAGATTTTAAATTATTTTTAAGTTGAGTTGGTACTTCTTCATTTTATTTTTTAGGTATGCATGGGGCACAATTGACACATTGCCACTAGGCCAGTCTAAACAAGGTAAAGCTTGAGCGGTTATATTGGAATGCAGTACAGAATAATTGTAGTTTATGAGCATTTTTAGGTTTATTATGTGCTTGGAGGCACATTATATTTGTATGGTAAAGCATGAATTTCAGCATACTGCATTGGTTTCGTTGAATATTTGGTAATCATCAAATTTGTTTTGCCATGCAGCGATAGAGGGTAATTAGAATGTGGAAAAAGTGGAGAGGCAGTCAGCAAGTGCCTACTTTGCATAGGATATCACATGAACATCGTGCAATGCATGCAACTCAACTTTTTTTGACCGGTCAGGTGTACCCCATGCTCATGTCGAGTGTGCCCCACGCATGGAGCACCCTTTTTAAATTGATTGTAAAAGTTTTTCTGAAGGGCGTTATTTTCATGTTTTGGCATGATATTTTGTATATAGAGTTGCTTTATTGTGTGACAAATTTTGAGCTTGTTTGTACTTGAAATAAAGTAGCAGCGGTTGAAAATGCAAAAAAGTTTCGACCGTACCCCACCTTCCCCTACAATGTAAACAAACTTCTCAGTTAGATCGTTCAACACAGACATGTATTTTTGTGATTGATAAGTGGAATATTCTCCCTTATTTCTCGGCAAGCTATGTTTTTTGCACTGTAGTTTAACATGCTACCAGTTGTGATTTTATAAACACGGAGTGTTTATAAAATCACATGTAGGCCTACCATCCTACGAACTATAGTGAACAACCAATATAAAAGCAACATTTTGGAGCCATCAGCGATTTTCTATCAACAATTTCGGAATATGGAAATGAGAGAGTACACTCATGGCGCGAAAGAAAGCTTCTCGTCATCCCATTTTGGTTTTATGAATCGCGGAAGTCGCAAAATGGATTTGGTTGTACTTTCATCCTACTTCAGCTTTTACTCGAACCTGATCAAAGCAGTATGTTTACCAATTAGGTATCCGTGATTAATAGAACGTTGTGTGTAGTGTAAGTAGAGAATTATTGTCATGGTCGACTTTTACCTCAGGTTTAAGCTCCATATGTAAGTTGGTGATGTATCTAACCGCTTGCAATCGCTAACCGCAAGTAAAAACAAGCAGTAACGCTTTTCGGAGCTATTTCTGGCGCACCAGCTTGCTGTATCCAGAGCCGTATCAGCCGCACTCCATATCCCCCAATTGGGGGGGGCCACGCTGTC
>Ga0210059_1008506_pt1 | contig 16183 bp, 9 predicted proteins | sample Ectturendosymbi2_FD_188042 | JGI IMG/M metagenome (GOLD analysis project Ga0210059, IMG submission 188042) | Ecteinascidia turbinata endosymbiont from Florida, USA - Sample 2 (SPAdes) (version 2) | ecosystem: Host-associated > Tunicates > Ascidians > Unclassified | place: Key West, Florida...
ACATAGCATCAGATTCCACTCAAGTACCAATCTGCTGCGCGTAGTTAGCACTATGTTAACTATTTTTTTCTCTTTTTTGGCGTTGAACAGCTTTAACTATTTGGGTAGTTGCCACTGTGAAATGCGGTAGTTGCCACTGTGAAAAGAATCACAACCAGCCACGCATCGGTCCAGGTCCCGTCGCCACGAGAGGGGTCTCTTGGAGGCTAAGTACCCCAAACAAAGCTCCAAGCCCCCCAAATTGAAACATGAAACACTATAAATCAGTTGAGTTTTTGTCAATTTTTAGAATGTCAATTCCCCCCGCATAAACCCAAAGCCCCCCCACAGAAACGCAAAGCCCCCTATTGAAAACTTTCTGGCGATGGTTCTGCATAGGTCGTCGTTCGCGTGACCAAGTACCGCGCTCGGGCTTATGGCAGAGAGGTTCGTTTAAAAATCAGTGTCCCCCGACAACTATACACATAGATGTAGTAGCAGGCAAAATTTAGGGAGTGCAAAACAGTTTTGCCCAAATTTCGCCAAACTTGCCGGAAATGTTTTCAGGCAACTCTTTGTGCGAATATATCCTCCCCACACAGATCATAAACACTTTGTTTTGGGATGACCTCCAAAAAAACATAAAAAAGGTCTTCATGTGATTCTGCACATGTTGGGCGTCAATTTTTCAAAATCAAACATCGTTGGGCGCCATCTCTGCCCGTAGTTTCAAGTTGTTTGCCCAGATTTTCACTGATTTTGCCCAGATTTTCAAGCATTTTGCCCGGGTGAAGGGAGGCGGTCCGCCCCTGGCAGCAATGTGGGTTCTGCTGTATTCTGTAAACCTGTATAGGCTGTATTGACATAAATATAAGTGTCAAATAGATTACGATCAGGATCCCTTCGATAAAGAGGAGAGAACAAACAGCATTTCATTGCTATTACTGATATTAAAGAAGGAATAAAGATGGGGAAAGAAAGCCTCCTTGAACTTTTGCAGTTTATTCAAAAGTATGACCTTGGGAACTCTGTTCTAAATATATTAATAATGCCGTGGATTTTCCTCACAATTGCTGTTAGTGTTGCTACCTATAAGAGGAGTTTTTCGAAACTAAAACTGATCAAGAATTACTGAAGATCTAGTATGAGCACCATGCCTTTGAGAAATCTTGCCATACTATGTATAGAGCAACAATTGACAGATTAAACAAATTTTGAAATTGTCATTAAAGAATTTGCCAACAAAAAGGCAAGAAAAGTTACTTTGCAGAAAATTGTAGTTTTCATTTCAAAAATAAAGATGGTCCTAATTTTTTACACTTTTTTACTATTTTTCCCTATATGTCATTTTGGCTTTTGTTTAACTGCTATTTATAATGTTTGTTTTTTGGTGTGCGTTTAAAGCATACTATATTTGAAGATGTGAAAGTAATACAATAATGGTGCACAAACTAGTTAATATACAGTATATAGGCTATAAAACGTTAAGAGCGAGTCACTGTGCAATACGTATTTTAACAGGCTTCGGGGCGCCAAACTCAAAGGCCGCCCCGGGAAGCCCACACTCTAGCGACGCCACTGTGCGCTTTCACCCCCTGCACCCCCGCGTCCTGCACCGCACTGACTATCCACTAGTATAGTTCCCATTATGCGTCCGCTACGCATCTAAGGGATGTCGCATGGAGACAGTGCAGAGTGTTTCTACTGCGGGAAACTTGAAAACCACACGTAAACGGCAATTTTGTCATATCTTCTAAAACTGTGAATGGACGTCTGTGTGCTTTGTTCTTCACGTTGACTTCTCTAAAGCACTGGGCATAAGAGATTGTTGGTATTGAAAGTAATTACTGAGATTTCAGTGCACTCTTTTCCCCCAAAACATTCTGCCTTTCTTTAAACTAGTGCAGAAGTGCACTGAAGCGTTTCCAATGTTTTTTTTTTACAAAATCTAGTTGCAGAGTTCGTTTAGCATCAAGTGACGAATCTAACAAATATCGAGATCAAGCATTGATTGTTTCAACCTGGTGGTTGCTTCACGAGTCATGTTTTCACGTCCATCAGTGTTTCTGGGAGAAAGTTTGACGAACTGATCAGTTTTTTTGCTTTTTTCGTTGAAGGAAGAAAAATCGACGCTGTAGAAAACAAATTGAAACTGAAAGCAGTTAACTCGTAAATGTACGGTTACCTGAGTCGGCAATTATTCAAATTATTGTATTGAAGTTGTTAACCTTATCTCCAACAGAAAGAAATTCAACCTAACTTATGATGAAAAAACATTGAAAAGCAGTTTTGTTTGCGATAAATGCGACCAAAATGGAAATTGTAAGCCTCTTGCTTGTTGGCGAAGCGTTGAAACACCTGTACTTTAATAATAATGCGTATAAAACAAACGCTGTTAATATGTGAAGCGCAGAACTTACGTTTCAAGGATTACTACTAGTGCTGCTGAAAAAATTTTGCTACATACTTAGATAGAGTGAAAAGACAGTGCACACATGAAAAAAGCATTCACTACTGGTCAGCTGCAGTTTAGCAGAGGTTCTGTCAACTGCGCCCAAAATTGATAATTTCCGAAACGCAAACAGTTGCTGACCTATAGTTCGCGGACACAAAACATAAGTTGCCACAAGTGGAACAGGCAAGATAAGATATGCATATCACTGATGTAGGAAGGGGGATGCAGGAGGTGCAACCGCATCCCCAAAAGTTTTGATTTGGTGAAAATCCGGGAAAAATCCCATAAAATCCGGGAAACATGTTCTAAAATCCGGGCAAAATTTTTGAGGACCTTCTAAAACTCCCTAAAAATCTGAGCAAAAATGGGGACCAACATGCTTTGATTTAAAAATGATGGCGGGCGCCCGAATTGACATTAAAAGCTTTTTAGTTTTTTTTTTGAAAATCACATGGCGCCCGAATTGACATGAAGAGCTTTTTTTGGAGGTCAGGCAAGTTTGGGAGAGGCCGAGCAAACTTCCTTCGCACTCCCTAAAAATTTGCCTGCTCCTAGACCTATGATGCATGGAAGAAAAGCGTGAGTTACATTGACAATAATTGTGCTCTGCACGGAAATTTAGCAGATTGCCAACAAAGATGGAAAAAATGTTTGCAAAATCATTATGCACCTAGTTACGAACAGCACAGTTATGATGTACGTTCATCATTGCAACTTACCTGTTGGAACTGTTTGCATGAAGGTTTGCATACGTCATCTTATCGTCATTTGTTGCAATGCAAGTACTTGACGCAACATCCTTTCCAGGAAAATTTTTTTCTTCTATCTTGCGATCGTCTTTATATTCTGTAAAACATGTACCTTTGTTAAACCTTTTTTGTTCTTTGTTGTTCACAACAACCATAAACCTTTGTTGTTCACAACAACGATATTGTCTGAGGTACATTTTATTGATTTTCTAACAGTTGGTTGAACTTTCGATTTCAAATCTGTGGCAATTAACCACATACAGTAGAAAAAAGGAAGTAACACGATTTGTGTTACGAGATGCAGGGCCGCAACTGATATTTGGTATGGGGCAAACTGATTGAAACTTGTTGTTTTACCTAAAAAAAAACAAGTTGTTGGCGCTTTCAAAAGGTTTTTGAAAATTTCTGGGAGGCAACTGCTCGGTTGCTTCCCGCGGTTGCGGTCCTTACGAGGTGTATAGTTATCGCATCTCATTGAAATTTCATTCTAACGGCTTCAGCACGGCGGCTTTTTGTTCTTCCTTGCCCATCCATGAGCGCAATTAGGTGAGGGACACGGGGGACGCGCCCCCCTCACTTTTTCAGACAATGGGAATATATTATGCATGTCCTCCCACCATTTTCTCTTTAGGTTTCGCAATATATTGTTTTTACACCAAGCTGTTCCCCCACATGTTACAACAAAATTGCGCCCATGTGCCCATCGACCTGTCGTCTACGGCTTTACTAACAGGAAATGAACTTTGACGATCTCCTTGTTTATTTGCAAGACAGAACAAAACAATTGTGATCGAAAGCATGTTTTTCGTTTCAGTCCAAAATTTCGGAATTGGAATCCCCATAACCTGTCGCTTCCTTATATAACGTAGCAGTTAAACACCGGTTGTGAGCAATAGAATAATACGCGAAAGTAGCTTTTCACCTGATGCATAAGAATGAGCCGTCGTAGGCCTGAATAATTTGTTTAATTTTCCTGTCACAGCCACATCACCACATGTGGGGTATCGACAATCGTACTTCGATGGTATGGTCTGTTCTCGTTTCAGGGATGCAGCTATGTCAGGCGACAGTGTGGGCGTCTTTACTCCTGACGAGTGTTTTGGCACAACAGTAGGACGTTCTCCAATTTCTGTTGGCGTATGTCGTATGTTTGGAAAGCTAATTCTCTGAGTTCTCTCCACTGGAATGGAACTTTTATACACTGAACTTCTCGGCAGTCGATATGACGTCATAATCGATCTGGAGAGCTTTTTTCCGTTTGTGCTTTGGTACCGTTTTTCAGAACTTCCACTGCGGAGACGGGGATTAGGTTTTTGATCTTGTGTTGATAGTTTCGCGGAACCTGGAGGATTTTTCTTAAATGCAATTCGCTCTGATTGCTTTTTCATTGAACCAGGCGTTAAAAGGGGAACTTGCTTTTCTGTAGAACTTCTGGTAATGTTTATCGTCCACTGATTTAACCACAGCCACTTTGCACAGTCAACAAAGCCTTGCGAGATGGCTATATCCATTGCTGACTTATTGCGCACGTTCTTCAACCTGCAGAATAAAATTACATAATCAAAATATTGTGACCTAACTGAAAAGGTTGTTTAAAACAGCAACGTAATAACCTAAATAAAAAATATATAGCAGCAAAAATACGATTAAAACGTAAAGTAGGAGAATCTATTAACATTTTTATTATATGTTTGACACTTCAAAGTATAAAAAACTACGAAAAACTTGCAACAAGTTTATGCTTATTGTTGCAGTGCAGATAACCTTACTAGGTTTTTGAACCACTTTCATGGATATATGCTGCTCATAAGTACAGCAGTGGCTTTCAGAAGTTAAGGAAATTTTACTGTGGTTCTTCGTCTAATGTTTTTAGATTGCAGACATTCACAAAACTTTCCCTGACGACAAAGATACGTTGGAATTGCAACCACCTTGAAAAGTTAGTCACAATACATAGACAGTCACAATACATAGACAGTCACAATACATAGACAGTCGAGAATAGCCAAAAAAAGTGTTTGGGTCAACACCCTAGCAATACCAATTTTGTAAATCTACGCAAAATGGCAAAATGCGCACCTTTCCAATCCTCAAGCAGCAACTGCGCATGTGAGGGATAGCTTTGGCTCACCTCATATTAGCTCCACGAGCGACCAGTAAGTGAAGTACGTCAAGATGTCCTTTGTATGCTGCACAGTGAATCGAAGAGTTGCCAAAAACGGTCGAATAATTTGGGTTTGCCTCTGTTGTTAAGTAAAAATATTTATCTTTTTATCCTCACATCCAAATTTTCAAATCTTAGTTGCTAATATTAAATAACGGTTTTATGTTATTTCCTTTTTGTAAATGAAATGATAAACAAATAACGGAAAGAAAATAAATGTGTTTAGTAAGTTCAGATTAATATCGCTTATCAGCGTCTTTATGCTGCAAGTGTTAAGACGTTTGTATAATCCGTATGGCAAGATTGTTCCTTGGTCCACATTTAGTGATTTTTTTTTCTGAAGTCACTTGGCACAAGAGCGTAGTTGTCTTGCTTAAGCATAGGCCACATGTAATGGTTTGGCGCGTGATGGGCACATTAGTTGCTAACAACGATGTTATATACTGATAAGCGCTCGACCTTTGTGCTCCGTTGCTTTGATTTGTGATGAAACAATTGCGTTAAAAACTTATTTGTGCCATCTGTTACGTGCTGCAGCATAAGTTTTGTATTAATTGCAACGGCGTTGTGAAAATAATAATTCGTTCCTCAGGTGAAAATAAGGTATTATAGGGTGTCCCAGAAGTCGCGCACCATCTAATAATTTGTTTTTTTATGTTTCAGATTTAATTAGATATGGGTGAAAAAATAACAATACAAGGAAGAGTTAAATTGTTTTTTATGTTTGGAAAAAATGGGGCGACATACCGCTCTGGCGCGCGACTTCTGGGACACCCCGTAGATTATGATCTAAATTTTTTGATTATAAACCAATATTAATCATATGTTATAATTTTCAAACATTCTTTATTTAAACAATGTAAAAACAATTTGTTTCATGGCGCATTTAACTGTAGTTCCCTGTCAACTTCGCAACAGTGAGAAAGTAGCCAGACCGTCTTGGAAAAGGATCTGCTTGGTGAATGAACAGCAATATTAAACTGTACTTGTCTTCCGCGACGCAATGTGGAAATGTTTATTTAACTAATTTCTGAAAACCGTCACAAGCTACATCGAATACACAGCGCGCTTTCCAAAAGCTTGGACCTACAGGGCGCTTTGTTTAAGAAAATGTTTTGCTGTTATTTTTTGATCAGTGCTGTAGCAACAAGGAACGCCAGGAAACGCCACCCACTCAGATTTTTAAAACGATAACGAAGCTTCCGTCATTCGTATGACGATAATGCGAGTTTCTCACTTATTTGTGACTAAACTACAAATTCAAACTCTGGGTCCAGCACTGCTACGTAATGCAAGAATTCAATAAATTTGAAAATAAACATTTGCGTTCCAGCTGTAATTGCGCCAAAGCTTAGAGCAGGGTTTCTTAATCTGGGTTGCTAGCACCCCCAAGGGGCGATGAAATCAATTTCAGGGGGTGCTGGGAAAGGTCACATATGTGGCGGTAAAAGTTAGAAGGAATACGTTTGTCTTTACTTTATCCTTATAGTAACCAGGTGTTAGCCAATGGTAGGGGGTGCTGGACTGCTTAGGCGTGACCAAAAGGGGTGCGGAGGTAGAAAAAGGTTAAGATACGCTGACTTAGAGTGTGATGTCTTTGTCATTCAACGACTTCAACACAAGAAATTTCTGTAAAATTTAATCTACGATATAAAATGAACGCTGTTGCAAAACAATAAAAAACCCTTGTCAAGATAAAGTTTCTTGTACGTAAAAGTGCTTGTGATGAAGAAACACAGAAATTGCCAATCCAAAGTACCTTTTTGTGCTTCACCTAGAAATGAGCGCAATAGAACAATTTTCTATGGCCACCCAAAATCTCACGGTTTCTAAGTCGATTATGCTTTAGCTTTGATAACTCATTTTTTTATACAAGTGCCACATTTCAGGAAATGTGTCGATACCTAAGATATTTTCATATAATTTTAAATTAAGGTTGTGTTTTCAAAACTGTTAAATAAACTCGACGTCATGTAGCGTCCGCTTGAGCACTTACTTCGTAAATTTGAAACTTTCTGCTCCATCGGCAACAGTGCAGAGAAAGCGTTTTCATCCGCGAACAAAGCATCATTTATATTGACTTCATTCGCTCACCTTGATCAAGCAGCACTGTGCACGCTGACACATTACCGCGGGAGGAGGCAATGAACAAGCCGACGCTAACAATTTCCTTTTCCCTGTCTTCCAACAGATGCTGCGCCATTGCAAGCGGGCTGCTTAAGCTGCTGTTTGTCCATATTGCCTTGGCTAAGTCGTTCCAAGCGGCGCGCATCCTAAGACTGACAAAGCATTGAGAGATTGCATTTTTTCTGTTGTGTTCAGTTGGCGAAATTTTAGAGCAAAGAAGAAGAAATAGATAATAGATTCAGCTTCGAATTCATCACTGCGTCTTTACGGGCTTTTATCAAAACAGAAAGAAGACGTCAAAAAATTTTACCTAACAGTGCTTCCACTGGCAATATTGGTGCCCAACACTAATTCGACGCTGTCTGAAAATATTTTGTCATCAAAAGAATATAAATCTGCAGTGTGTGCTGGAATGCCCACAGCCAGTTCAAGCAGTTGTTTCACTTTGAATACTTCCACATAGTTCCATAAATTCCGCAGGGTGCAAACTTCAAAAACTGAAAAGCAATTGGGGGCATATTGTGACCAGTCCATATGCAAGAAAATATCATTATTAAACTATGAAGAAAATGTGTTTTTTGATGAAAACCTACAAATTCCAACTGTTTATTTTTTAAATATTTTTGGGACAACATTTCGTTTTTTTGACGAAAGTGATATAAAAGGTAAAAAAACAAATGGGTTCACAAAATAAGGCCTTCTAATGTAACGTGACTGTAAACTTCCTACGCACAAATTGTTAAAGAATATTCTCTCTACCAACCCAAGCGCAGAACGCAGAACCAGCTAGTCTGTTCCAATAAGACAGTGGTTGTCTTATTCCTGAAAATGTGATTATCTGTTGCATCAAAATGTAGCCAACAAAGATATATTGTATCGAAATAGCAATACAATTATCACAGTGTTTCACCGACGTATGCGATAGATCAAAGAAAACTAAGTGGCACGCACACTTTGTGTAAAAAAAGGTTGGATTGGTTGCTACACAATCTAATCTTGATTTTTTAACAACGAGCGTTATTCGGTAAATTGTTACGACCATCTATAGGTCATTACAGACTTGGGCAGGTCATCACAGAAAGTTATTGCTGGATTATACTGAGTTGTCATTAACAGACATACTTCATATTACAGTCATAAGCCTTTACTGATTACTTCTACAACTGGTAGTACATCATTACTGGATATGCGAAATGCTAAAAAATGTATTTTTTCTGCCACGCTCTTCTAAAAAGGTTTTCCTTTTATACCAAGGAGCCCAAAACATGTTTCATGGTCGCTTTTTCTTAAACCGAACAACCGACTGAAACCAAGCAAACCTACCTTCGTTGTGTTGCTTCCAGTTTGGCAACTTGACAAACAACACAAAAGTTTTACTCCCTAGACCATGACTTTCCTTCACGCCGGAATCGCCTTTGCTCTGCAGTTTAACATCAGATCCAGGTGTCAATCTGTCAGCGGCATGAAGACCACCAGCCCACGGGTATGAGTTTTCCACAGACATATTTCATCGTTTGTTTCTTACTGCAATGTCCTGCCACCGTTACAAGTGTGTATTATGCTTATGATTACCTGAAGCATCCTGTGAATTAGAGCCAAGATTAGGAAGTGGGCGCAATCGATTTTATCCACACTGGCTAGCCATTCAAACAAATCTTTTAAAGGGCTCGTCTCAGTCAACAAACTCATCCCATGGCAACGCCTTACAGCTCTTGAGTTTAAGGTTAATGACTCGCTCTGTCGTCACACAGTCGATGGCAAACACAGTCGATCTGTTTGAGCAATCCACGCGCTTCCAGTTGAATCCTTGGTCAAACTCCACGCCATTCTGCGCAAATATATAATTATCCCGTTCAGGCGGCCGATCCTGTTGACAAAAAGCCAGGTAACAATCGTGGACAGAACCGTATCAACTGCTGACGTACACTATCCCTGCTGGCAGCAGTGTGTGGTGCTTCCAGTTGTGATTACCGAACTGAAAAAACATGTTAGTTCACTGTAGTGCAACAAACTATGCTTCTTTCCGATTTTCAATGCAAGAGCGATCAGTTGTTTTCAAATGCTCACGCTCCTCATTCGTACTTAAAAATATCGAGAAAAGTTGACCTCTCCCGATATGACTTCGGTAACGATTCTTAATAATTTTACAAAAATAATTTTAAAAGTATGATTTTGTTTTATGTTTGCTTTACCTTTGTGATTGCTTTTGCTTATTATATATCAGGAACTTACTGTAGAGTATTAAAAAACAACGAGCATGAAAAAAAGAAAAACGTGGTTTTTCACCTAGAGCGATACATATATTTCGCTTTTTCTTGGCCTATTGACTAATTTAAAAAGTGTATCTGAGTTTTTTTATTTATAACTTGAATTAGTAAAAGGAAGTCCAACACTGAAACTGGCTTGGAACTACAAATTAACTGACTGGACGACGTTTGACAAACGTGAAAATCGTTGGTCTGAATAAAGTTCCTGGCTTCCGAAGCTGGACGTTGATTTTAATATGTTCTCTCAAAACAATTTATTGAATGAAGTTCTCCGTAATTATTGTGTTTCTCTCTCTAACAAAATGAACAGCAAAAACGCTTTTTGAGCACCAGCAAGAGCGCTTTTTGTGGTAAAACGATTAAAACGTTCTTAAAAAAAGAATGAACTTCACTAATATTTCACTCATCATCATTGCTCTTTTCTGAAATTTTGCCCAAATTTTTATTGTCAAAGTCCTCAAGTGACATTGGCTCAATTTCCTGATTCAATTCCTTTCGACTTTGACAAAGTCAATCAAAATATCCTTGAAATAGAATGTTGTCTTTGAAAATCGTCTATCACTGTCCTGCTGCTTCTCTTGACTTTGCTATTTTTACATCGTTCAGGGGCAGCCAACCCCCCTCTGTTATTTCCATGGTTACTAACACCTGGAAAAAATAATTTCAAACTGCTACCCTGCCACATTCCCAGAAAACACTCTTTCTTGCTCCTACCTACAAACCTCTGTTCTTTCACCGGCAATCCCAGCTCAACTAATCCAGTTTTATTTTTCCGCAGTAACATATCTATTGCTGAAAATAAACTGTGACGCGATATTGAATAAAATTTGTCGATCAAAAGTTAGCTGACGTATCAAGACTGTGGTTTATTTGAGGATCGCTAGAACGAAGCCGCTGGATAAAGAAACGTCTCTGAGGTTGTTCGTTAAAAATTATTCAGTTTATTACACTTCATAACAATCTTCATGAGCCACAAAGAAGGTTTTTGCTCCTTAGTCTTAAGTGTACATGAAGGTCTGTTTTGCAAGAAAAGAAAATGTTTTTTTCTGGAAAATGTGGAACTGCTCTAATTGCTTGAGCCAGTTGCAACCTTTGTTATTTCCAACGTGGATTCAACCACTTCAAAAAAAAGTAAAGAGAAAGAAGTAATCTTCTACATTTTCCAACGCAACGTTAAAAAAAATTCCGTTCGCACAAAGTTTCTCACAACCTTTGCAGTGTTGAGGGAGGTAGAAGTTTCTCTACTAGCCCTTCGTCTAGTACCTCACAATGTTGAAGTAGACCACCATGCCCACTCTTATTATGCTGCAGGTTTTCAATAGAATAGTTTTTACCTTTCTAGTAAACATCAATTTAAAACAGTGTTAAATTGGGTAGGTCTCTTAAACTATTGCAGGTTTAGAACTTTTGTGAGTTTTTCACTTTTAACTTGCCGTATTCGCTTGTTTGTGTTAATCATGGAGGATTACTTGTGGTGTAGAAGGCAGCACTGCAAGTAAAACAGTGCGATTGTGGCATTCTTTGGGCATACTGGGCCGATAGAATTTTGATAAACTGTAAAAAAACGCCATTTCATTAACATGCATTTAAAATTTTGAATGTTTCAAGTACTTACAGAATTTTTAACGTACTTCACGCTGCACTGCATTGTTTTTTTCAAGTTATTTAAATTTATGGGTTGAAGGAAAACCAGGTGCAACTCTGCTATCTTTTGTTATTTAATCCCTGTCACTGTTTACTTGTACACCACAAAGCGAGGAAATAAACAAAATGGATAATGCATATATAAAACTGCTGAAGAGGCATGTTATAGGCAACGTTTCCAAAATGCTAGATACAGAGAGTTCAGAAATTCATTCCTAATTATATCGACATAAAAAGTGCTGACTGTGTCAACTTGTTTCGATCTTTGTGCAAAAGTTTCATTTTACTTTTCGAAAACGAAAGGGAAGTAGTTGAACATAAACATATCTGCTATAATCTGATTATATTCTTACATTTTATTTTTGAAGAGTAAAGCATGGCATCTAACTTACTGTATTCCAAACTGTCTTTTTGCCCATTAAAGTGAGAGCTGACCAATCACTGCATTCGCTATTAAGTGATATTTGATGATTCAAATCCAACTGGCATTTAAATATGCCTCGGTAATTTTGAAATGGCCAATGATCAGAACATGAAACTACAGGTAAGTTTGAATACTTATCGGTAGAAAGCAGATACTCCATTCCCGACGTTCCAGACGCAAGTATCTTTTTTTTCAAACACCATAACGTTTAAGAAAATATTCGCTACATAGCAATTCTTCCTTGCGACCTAGCCTTCCCTCAAGCGATAATTTTTTTCATGCGTGACCTTACTCTTCCTTCACTTGAGATTTGTTCTTCTTGCTACATTGCGACTCGTAGTGAAAAAAAATCATCAAACAGTGTCTTGTTAGAACATGTTCTCGCAGGTGATTGTTCAATGTGTTGGATTTATAAGAAAGTAGATGTTGTTGACACGGATGGCAATGTTTTATCAAAAGGCCATTAATCGACTAAGCAAACACGACAGACGCAGGCCGATAGTTTTCATTACGTAGTGATATTGTAGCGAACATTTATTTACTTTGTTAGAGGCATCTCTTACGTGGTTTAGAGCCGTAAGGTAACACGCTTCGTTGACGACTGCAGCGATTTGTTCAATCAAATTCTACGGTTTTTAATTTTTTGCTTCATAAGAAGGGCAGGAGGCTTGGAACTCCTAACTTTTCAAACTTGAAAATGTATATACGAGGTTTCTCAGACCTCCCCCGTGGCCACACACGGAATTATCCATTTTTAAAGTAAAGTTAAGCTGCGCGGTCATTGTTTTTTTTCACCTTGTACTGTTTCAGATGTGGAGCTAAATAAATCTTTATAAGCAATGTAACTGACAAATTTTATCAGGAAAGGGTCAGCCCATTCCAAGGATATACGAAAGTGTACGTTTTATGGCTATTTTAGTTTCTGAAAACATTCCTTTGTGCACTACTCTTCACATTTCAATACAGCAAAAGAGTATAAACATCGTGCAAAATAAATAAAAGGTTTCTTATCATCTTGTTGCTTTTTCACTCTGCTTTTGTGCTTGTTGCTTTGCTTGCTTATTTTATCTGATGTTGATTGGATTGGTTTTTGTACGTTTATTTTATTACATATGTAAGGTCTTCAATAAAAAACTATATGTGCTGGCAACAGGGCTGACTGAGCAGTTACCCATATGGTCTTTCGCCAACCCCTTGTGATGTAAATATGTTAGAACACTTCAACCTGCTTAACCTGGTGTTTTTGATATTCTTATATTCTCATCAACATGGGCACATGAATTTTTCTATTTGGTGTTGCTCTTTTCCTCTTCTTGCATTTGTGTTATTTTGTGATTTGAGTCACAAAAATGCATGCATACAAGGTATAAAAGAAAAAATATCCAATAACACTAGTATTTTTACTTGCGAAATTAAACGCAATACTACAATTTTATTCAACAATAAATATAATCAAACTACATAAATGAAGGTATTTTGACCCAGTCTGCCCATCTTTTTTACGTTAAGCCTGCAGTTTGTATTAGGACATGTCCAAACATCCAACAAAGGGAGCAGAGCAGCCATACCATTTCCCACATTTACGAGAAACCCTTTAACATGTGGTTACTTTTTTTCATTTCATCCAACCTTGTGAACTTCCCGCTGACCCACACTTTTTTCATAAGTGCTTAGTTTATGGCTTAACCATAAACGGTGGCACAGCGTGGGCGGGTCTGGGTAGGTGCAGACTGTCCGAGAAACGTTAGGTAAAAGCACAAGAGATAATGTAAATTGCTTGAGTAGCCACTTCGGTCAAAAACTTCGACATCACTGAGATAAAAGCTTCTTCAATAAATTTTCTCTTTTACATCTTTCGTGCGGATTTAGACGCGGGATGACGGATATTTAAAACAGATGTCATTCATCAGCTGCTCCTGCTTGTAAACAGAAACGAATCAGCATGACTTCAGTTGGTAACGAAGTGTCCCTTGTTAAAAACACGAGGTGAAACTGTTATCTGAGAAACGAAGGTAACCTACGAGACCTCAGTTCAGATCAAAACAGAAACTTTGCAGTCGCAGCGGCAAGAGGCGCAAGAGTCCACAACTGAAATGACAAAAATCCAAAATTGCAATCTTTACGTAATGGAGTTATCTGGTACTTGTAATTTAAACTTTTTCCTTTTGAGTAATTGGCATATAAATTAAAAATTTGAAAATGTATTTGCCAGTGTTTTTTTTAAGGTTTTTAAAAGGGTGTCGTCGTGGAGCTTTAGGGTGTCAACACCATTTTCCCTTCTATATCTGATACTTATAACTCATTTTCACAAAAACGCACGTATCCGTCCAGATATGTTTAATTCAGTTTTTTTTTTCAGAAAAATGTTAGGTACCCGTTGTGGACCTGTGGGGGCCAGGAAAAATGTCCGATTAAATTTCGTAGATATTTCCGTTGATAATTTTCTCTGATTCTAGGGACCCGATTTTCAAGTCTAGGGACCTGTATCGGGTCCGGGTGAAATGGCTTCGCAGGTTTGATTTGGCCCGCGGGCCGTAGTTTGGAGAACCCTGATATAGACTATGAAGAGGAGTGGTGACAGCACACACCATTGCCGGAGTCCAACACCAATGCTGAACAGTTGTGATTAACTCCGTCAACACGGACACAATCGTTTGAGCATGAGTAGGCCTACAGTTACTTGACTGCCAGCAAGAGGCACCCATCAACACCGTACATCCACAACACGCTCCAAAGCTTTTCACGAGGAACCCTCGAGGTCGACAAAACATGTGCTGTGTATACGTCTTTGTCATGCTCCCAGGATATCTCGAAAATTTTCTGGAGAGGGGAAATTTGTTCTGTTGTGCTACGGCCACGACAAAAACCGCACTGGGTATCATCCAACTTTGGTTCAATTATTTTCCCGTCTTGGCATGCACTCTTCCTGGGAGGCTTAGCAAAGAGATGCCACGGTTGTTGGTCCGTTCACTCCTGTCTCCCTTTTTGTGTATGGTAACGATCAGTTTGCTAGTCTTTCGGCACCCTTCCAAAACGCCATGCCACTTGACACACACGAGTCAGCCAAACCATCCAGCGTTCCAAGATCCCCTAATTCACTATCAAACTTTTCGCAATTAATTTAAGCTCAAATTTAGCAGAGGCATCAGAGAGCTTATTGATGCACAGTTCTACGGAAGCTTTCACCTGTGCGAAGTCGAAACCTTCCACTTGAAAAACTTTGCTCAGTTCTGTAAGGTAAAGTACCCATGTTGACAAAACGAAAGCACGAGGAATTTTATTTTATAATAAGTCGTAGTAAAACAACGCACGTTGTATCATTTTGATTTTCTGGCAGCTGCTTCAGTGCGGCCTAAATAGCCAAAATCTCACTCCTATAACTCTCACTGTTGCCTCACTCGACAACCACCTTGTTTTGTATGCGCGCTGCAACTGCCGACCTTTTGTCTTCATTGTAGTCTGATGCATGGACAGCCAAGCCGATCGCAACGGTGAAACAATAAAACACATCCATAGTTGCATTAAAGTACTTTCGAAGTTTCGTACACTATACTGTACAAATCTGCCGCAGTATAGTAATTGAGGCCAAAGCGAAGCGGTGCGCATGGCGATGCACAGATACCAAACTTACAATTTTCGCTTCCAACTTCTGCGCCCGAAACTTGTGTCGGCCTATAACATTGCAGCCGTCTGTTACAATAGCCACGTGCAGGAAAACATGCTTATATCAAATCGTTTTACTTCAATAGAAGGCAAAACCATATCTAGGCTTTCAGAATTTAGGGTGTCATTTTGGCACCCAAAAACGGCTTGAAAAAACACTGGTATTTGCAATTGGAATGTCATGTTATTAATGCGACGCTGGTTGTGACGCTTCGTGTCTGTGTGGTTGTGTTCTTTCACTCATCCCTGTGATTTTTTAACTTATCCCTGTGATTTTTTCACTTATCCCTGTGATATGGTTTATTTCACTTATCCCTGCGATATGGTTTATTTCACTTATCCCTGTTATATGGTTTATTTCACTTATCCCTGCGATATGGTTTATTTCACTTATCCCTGTTATATGGTTTATTTCACTTATCCCTGTTATATGGTTTATTTCACTTATCCCTGCGATATGGTTTATTTCACTTATCCCTGTTATATGGTTTATGAGTTTGAGCTAAACGCCGCAACTGTATCAAGAATACAATATTCACGCCAACAATTTCGGAGTTGCTCTCTTGTGGGTGTGACCAGTAGAATGTGGGTGTGACCAGTAGAATGTGGGTGTGACCAGTAGAATGTGGGTGTGACCAGTAGAATGTGGGTGTGACCAGTAGAATGTGGGTGTGACCAGTAGAATGTGGGTGTGACCAGTAGAATGTGGGT
>Ga0210059_1008507_pt1 | contig 16182 bp, 11 predicted proteins | sample Ectturendosymbi2_FD_188042 | JGI IMG/M metagenome (GOLD analysis project Ga0210059, IMG submission 188042) | Ecteinascidia turbinata endosymbiont from Florida, USA - Sample 2 (SPAdes) (version 2) | ecosystem: Host-associated > Tunicates > Ascidians > Unclassified | place: Key West, Florida...
CAATTATTTTTGGTGCTCAGGAGCTACTTTGAGAAGGCTGCATTTAGCGGATGGTCGTGCCTTCTTACATGGCCGTCGCCAGCGGGGCGCCAGTGGTACCCGGCCCCCCCATTTGAACTCTGTGCCACCCCATTTCATGTTTGGCCCCCGAACTACCATGAAGCTGTAGAAATGCTATGCGCAGTTGTAGATAGTCAATAAGCAATAGCTTCTTGAATGACTCCAGTCTGCGACATTGCGTTCATTTTTCAAGTAAACAAAAACGCAAAATTCCACTGTTTTCGCCGCCGGTATTGTCAACACAGGGGTCTTAAATGCTTTATGTAAACAAAATTTTCGCTTATGGTAAACCAAGAGCGCGTCTTGTTTTTATTTCATGACGGACAGTAAAGTTGTACGAAACACAGAGTACTGTGAAATTAGTTTTTGAGTACTCACACGTAGGTTGTGTACACTCAGGGCCGAATTTACCAGTAGGCTATGTAGGCTTAAGCCAAGGGCCTCAAAAATCAACAAACTGTGGTACGCATAGAGTCAATTGCCGTTACTGTGTATGGTCAGTTCGATAAACATACTTTGTCAACAATTTGTTTTTAGTTTTTATTTATTTGATCAGATTTTGTGTCGATAACGCCAGGTCCTTCCAACGAGTTTTCTTGAATCTCAGAATGACCATTGGTCAAGCCGCATGCCGACCATAGTGTAGATATACTCAAAGCACTTTGACTGCGTCCTGCGTTTGGTGAATCGTGTTGATCGTTACGTGTGAATTAGGCAAAAGGTTCGATACGCACTTGATCAAAGCTTAAAAGTTATACTGCAGATTAGAGATATGTGTGAGGCTAGCATTATTCTACAATAAAAACGCAGTTGTTTTTTCTGATCTTGAGCAATACTAGCGTTTCTATTCATTCATTCAGAAAGCAGATTGCCATTGAGTAGCCTACACTACTTGCCATAGGCGTAGCCAGGGGGAGAAAAGGCCGTGTCCCCTTAAATTTTTAGAAAATATAGTCTTTGAGAGGCGTTTTTCTAAAGAAAATAGTGCTATTCGCCTAAAATCAAACAGTTTGGACCAGCAAAACTGTTTGTATGACGTTTGAGGCTGGCCCAGCAAAAACTGTTTGTATGACAGTGGCTACGCCACTGCTACTTGCGCAAGTTTGTACTGCTCCCATGCTGAGCAAATCAAAGAAATTTTGATAAGCTTAGATAATCACCAAAAGTCACTTCACCACGTGACAACCACATAACTCTACCCAAGGAGACATAGAGTAAACAAACAGCAAGAAAAGGACAGAGCAGCGTTTGGGTCTGACGTCTGATGCCTTAGATTAGTGGTTCTTGGTCGGTCTATCCAACCACGCGGAGTCTTATTTCTTAGTTTGATGGTCACAAACTGCTCAGGAGAAAGGTCTTTCTAAAAATTCAAAAGAATCAAAACTGAATTGAAGGATCACAATGTTCCAGGACAGGTTGTCCAACACTAAGCATTAGGTGCATTAAAAATGACAAATTTAGGCAAACAAATTTTAATGAAATCCTAAATGATTTTTTAATGAAGGCCACGACTAAACCCTTTTAATTGTTTATTGCGCTCTGTTCAGCCTGATTTGATTCGATGATTGTAACTTTTTATATCTTAACACGTATTTCAATAATGACAGCATAAGGGAAGTTTAAACCTCACATCCTTTCGCGCGACGGTTTCGTTGCGTTCGATTCTTTTCAGTGGGAAAAAAGTAACAAAAATCGAATCGTGATCCTAGCCAGTGTCGTAGCCAGCCCAAAATTTTTTGGTTGGCAAAAATTTGGGGGGAGTCAAAATGTTTGATTTTACTTGTATAACACTATTTTGTTTGTAAAAACACCTCTCAGAGCACAAAATGACTATGTTTTCCAAAAATTTGGGGGGCCCATGGCCCCTTTGGCCCCCTGGCTACGCCTATGATCCTAGCAGTTGCAACCATTTGGAATGTTTTACTAGACGTTTTTTTCTGGTGCGTGCAAGATTTTTGCAGCCGTTGTCCTTTCGGTCGCTACGTAAGCTCTGTGGTGTGTTTGTTTTTTTGGGAAATTGTGTGTTTTGGGTACTGCTGTTGAGCACAGCGAAGAAAAAAGATGTAAAGTTGACATAGGTTATATGTTTTTTCAAAAATTTAACCGTGACGTTTTTGTTTGACTCCCCAGTCGAAATTGCAATAGTGTTTCCGCTAGCCAAGCATGCAATACACAATGCCGTGTCATTGAACGCTGTTGGCCGAAAGTAAGAACAAGCGCAGTCATCGCGGGGCACTCGCAGTAAGGATCTACAAATTTTTATTGACCGTGTTTTTAGAACATGGGTCCCCAACCTTTTGTTTCCCATGTGCCCCCTAAGCATTCCGACACATGAGCATGTACCCCTTCAACATTTCGACAGATGAACCATGAACATGTACTCCTAAAATCTCATATGATAAAATATTTTATCATGGTTATTCATAGATATATTTAACGACAAGCATATGATTTTGATGTACGTATAAATATTTCGAAATAAATATAATGTAACTATTTTTTGCTCTCATATTGCTAACCTCAAATGTGCCCCTTCAGAAAGGCAAATGCACCCCTGGGGGTACATGTACCTCAGGTTGAGAACCTCTGTTTCAGAGCGTCAGTATCGTCATTTTCGGCCTAGCGCTTTTCTATTTTCCCTAGTAACAGTGGGAGATGTTACCTTACAACTGGATTAGCCGAGGGGCATCACATCAGCGATATTCGACTCTGGGTATACTGAAGGATTTAAGTGTAACAGTAAACAGAGCTATGCTGAATCCAGAAAGGAGTCAAAACCATTCTTTGACGAAGTTTGGTCTAGACGGAGAGGTTCATAGGATGACATTCTTTTTGTTTTTGTGCTTCAATTGCCACGTTGTATCGTCTACTTGCATTACTTCTGCTGTATAGCGAACCGCCTGATATGCTGTATTTCGTGCGACGTGGAATAGGAGGCGAGAGGCAAAGGTGAAAAGCGAGGACAATCTACAAGCAGATAGCAGTTTTAACTGTTTGCAAAATGTGCTATTTCTTGTCTCTGCCCTTGTCCAGGTTGCAAAACATCAAATGACGGTGTTCAGCAGATGAGGCGTTCATATCTGTATAACGTTCTGGGTCGAAATAAATAAATAAATGTGAATAAACTTTACATGTCACAAGCGACTTTTTCGTGGCGATTGCTGCATGCATCCAACGTTGTATTTAAAAATGTGCCCCCCCTTGTAATCTTTGAGCCCCCCTGCTGCGACATTCTGGCGACGGCCCTATGGGCTGACTGTGCTTTTTGCACTCTTAGCCTTAAACGTCATACAAACAGTTTTGCTGTAGTTGAAAATATTTCCATGTGATTCTGCACAAGCTTGACACAAAGATAGAAGTTCTCTTCGCAACATTTCCGAAAATGAGAACTTTTCAGTTTTAATCAAGATGCAGACCGAACGATCAGGACAGAGTAAAAATTGGTATCATCATACAAACACCTGCCACCTGGTTCCGTACTCAACTAGTGTAGTCATGGCTTTAGTGTGACAGATGTATAGGCTACTACAGTAGTAAACCTGCCTAATTTTCGTCTAGTTTTAGCAAATTCGTTCTAACCCTGTTCTGCTAGCGTGTGCTTGAATTTCTATCACAAATGAAGATACCAAACTTGAAGGATAGCCTATGTCAAGGGTGAGGGGATCTTTGAATGCTACCATTTCGGGCAAATCGGATCAGGTGTCCTGTGCCTTTGGCGCATAATGGATCAGGTGTGTTTGGGGCAAAACGGCTTTTCTGGCATCCATGAGTTGTGTGAAAGCTTTCAGAAGCACATTTAGGACTATGAGCTTTCAGGACTTGCACTGGTTGCAAAAGTTATGGTCTTGTAAAGCGTTATTTGGAGCCAAAGTGGTTTAGTAGGTAAGAGCGTTCAACACTTGACTAGCACTCATATGACACTTTACTAAACCTTTTTCCCAAGCCGTGGTACTGGGATCAACCCAGAAAGATACTAAAACGTGAAACAGTCCCCAACCTAAATTTGTTTACTCAGGTTTCGGAAGCGAAAATGCAGCTAAACAACGCTTTGATCCGCTTTTTCCCTAACAAAAATAATAATCAAAAGGTCGTAGAAGAACAAGCGGTTTGACGAGACACTAACTGCTATGTCAAGATTTCTTTTATCAATTTGAAAGTTTCAGCAATTTGCACTGTTCAACAGTACTCTAATGTTATAAAGTTTCATGAGGGCAGATTGAGGCTTGTCTAAGACAAAAAAGTACACGAACAAATAGATAAAACATGCCTTAAAAATACGAACATTTTATATTATCTACCAAGTTGACACTTCCAGCATATTTGTGGTTGAATGCCAATCATTTATTTTCGATCAGATAACTTGTCTCAAGACAAATCTTGTAAGGAGATAATAATTAACGAGCAAGACAAAGAAAAATTCCAATAAAATTTCTTAAAAATGATTAAAATATCAAATTTCATCTTTATTTTTTGAAAGTTTTTACAAATGTCAAAATTGCTATGCAATGTTTTGAAAATTTCGGGAGGGGCGCAAATGCCCCAAATTCCCCCCCCCCCTGGTTGTGCGCCTGTTGCACACCATAATTTATTTTCATCACACCTCATTTCACTTTGTTGACAATACAAAGTGCAGAGTCAATGAGTCACACTGCTCTTTTATAAATTGCCCAAAATGCACATATCGCAAAAGTTTGGGACATTTTTTGATCTAGCGCGAGTCCGGCTTGAGGCTTGACCCACAGGCTGTTGTCAAGAAACAGTATGGAATTTACTGAGGCGTACCTAGGTTTTAATTCGAAGCGTGTGCATGTCGTCCTTTGAAACTGTTTTTCAGACCATTGGCGCTGTTTTCAGAAGGAAGAAAGTCCAGACCGACTGCAAGCCAGTGTCACTTGAAATTTGGGACACGGCTGGAGAAGAGCGGTTCCAAGCAGTTACGCGAATATATTTCCGAGCAGCAGACGCAGCTATTGTATGTTATGGTGAGTCATTGTACACAGCTGCTCAAATATGCTGAGTTGGTACTTTTTGCCCAATAGCGTTTGGCTTGGTCCAAATTTGGTGCGCAGGGCGATACACGATGCACCTTGTTTGCTTGGACTGTGAACAAAATAAGTTTGTTTCGGGAAAATAGGTAGTCTTGGTGCGAAAACGATTTCCAGAACATTTTGCAAAAGCACTGACACGAACGTGTTATTTAAACAACGCGACAAAGATTCATAACGGATCAAAAACGTGTGTTTATCAGGTCAGAAAACTCAACGGCGATTTGAAACGCAATTCACCAACTGTTTAAGGTTAAACAAATAAATTTTATGACGGTGGATAACTCTTCTTGTGAAATACGTGGCAACAAAAGGCAGATTTTTTTGATAAGGTTTTGTACTAAAACTGCTAATTAATTTTGTATTAAACCAGAAACAAAATAATTGCTGCGTTGTTTTCTTTTTCATGTAGACGTGACAGACAGAACAACGTTTGAAAGAGCGAAATTTTGGGTTGATGAAGTACGCCGTAACGAAGATAATTGCAAAATGTACTTGACAGGAACAAAGGTTGATCTTGTTGAAAACGGAATTAAACTGAAACAAGTTGGCATTGATGTTGCATCTGCGTATGCTGCAGGTAATCGCATGCGAGCAAATCAGCATGAGAACCACTTGCTCTTCACCAACGTAACGTAACGAAAGTAGTTTCGACAAGCTGACTTCCTATCTTGCTTTTTTTATTGCATCTCGAGGACATCAGTCGGGGACAAATACTTTCACGCTGAACTTGTCGCTAACTTTTATGTGCATGCTTCTTCATCTGAGACAAAATCCGAAACCTTGTGAATCACAGAAGTAGTTTGTGTTTTTCTTCAAACACACATGCGCCTTGTTTTGGGATTTTACAGAAAAAAATTAGCTGTATATAGCATTGACTTTGCCATTCAAGTCAGTTTGTTTCATTGGAATTTTGTCGCTTTCCAATCAAGAAATTTCTCCAAATTGGCAGCATAGAAAGCCATGCCAAAATAAGAAATTAGCAAGTGTTTACAAAATTGAAAATTCTTGTTTTTAAGATGTGCTCTCAACAAGCCTTGTATCATTGTTCAAAAATGTAGTTCGCTTGAACCAGAGTTGTACGTCGAACTGGGTTTTTCAAGTCGGGCTTAAGTTTGTTAAAATGTTTCGGGGCGATTTCAGGCCTGCATACAAAATGTTCTCGCAACGACGGAAACTGTCGTCACCAATTACTGTTGAAGCAATCGAGTTGATTAAATCTTCAATAAAAATAATTAATTCCGAATTAATTGGTCATGTTTACTTTTCTACGCCACCGATCCTCTGCAGTTGGGCCTTTCTTGACTCATTCGATAAATTTAGCTTGTGGGCCTAAAGTGGGCTTCAAAAATAAATGTCGGAACCGGGTCAGGTTCGGATTTTAAAAAGGGATCCGTTTACAACTCTGCTTGAAACTATTCTGTGAAGTTTCTTGTGCATCTTTTTGAAAACACTCTAATTTCTTGCACCAGCAGTCTTTACCGTAAAAGTTTTTTTATTAAAGGAAAAAATAATCAGGTTGGTTTAAGCAAAAAACTGACAAGACTTTAAGCGTGCCTTACTGGTGTGAATTACGTTTCACCGAGAAAAAATATCGTGTTTTATACCTCAATTAAAACTATCATCAGCTGTGTGAAGATTTAGAAATCATAAATATGTTTCGTCTATCACGTGTTGTTTTAGAAAAGAATTTGTCCATAATCGAGACATCGAGCCGAAGAAATTACAACGTCCAGGAGCTTTTCAGGATGATTGCAGATGATTTTGCTGCTGAACGGTCTGCGTTGGAAACCTCGCATAATGATGATGAACGTGAGTACAGAAAAAAATAAACACTTGACACTACATTAATAGTTCTGATCAAAACGCAAAATATCGTTTTTTAATGGCTGTGATGACGGACAGAATTTAAGGTTTTGCCTTCGACGATTCGTGTACCTTCAGTTTAAGTTTAGATTTGAGTCAAATGACGATCGTGATAGAAAACATTGGTGTGGGACTTAAATCACCAGATAAGCCATTCAATCGACACCAATTACGAAAAAAACGGTGAGCTGCTATTTTTCTGAAGGGCCTTATATTCCAGTTAAAATTGCAATGTGCGATCAATAGCTTCCGATGTAAAAAAAAAATTTAATTGTAATAAAAAATTGTAATGTGCGACCGATTAATTCCGATGTTTCTAAAAATAGCAGGCATAAAAATGCATAAATGAAAATCGCCATGAAGCGCCAGGTGCTTCCCGTTGTAGTCCGATTATGAAACCTGCACAAATTTTAAAATATATGAAATATTTGCGCATGAAGTCACCTGGTCTTTGCGAGCCCGGGACACAGAACGTCAGCAGGTGACGAAATCTCCGCCTCCCTTTCCCGAACAACTGACGTTCGAACCCCGCTTTTCACCCAAACCACCACGCAAGCTTCGTCGCGACGAAGCCAGCAGATGTCCTACATTCATCGCACAACAGCACGCTATTGGTTCCCTAATCATTTGCGCTGCAACACAACTGCCTCGTGCTGATCTGCCCACCTGCTGATCAGCACGTCCGATAAATCACCCACGTGATGAAAGCATCTGCAGTGGTCAATTCAGGTTTTGTTTTAAGCTAGACTGAAGGTTTCCAAATCGCGGTGTTGCGACACGTAAAGATGCCGAAGAGTTCGCCCAAAGATGCGCACGAGATCCCAGCAAGACAAACTACGTATTCACTTGTTACTGCGCCGTCACTAGTACAATGTAACAGGGATCGGAAGATGTTCTTGAGTGCTAGGCCATTCCAGAAGTTCAATAAGACATACTTGGCAGGAAGAAACGCAGTCCGAGGAACAGCCGCGCGTTGTTTCTGTTCTTTGAGTAATTTGGTTATTGCGAGAAAACTAAATTTCGCTAGTCCAATCATTAAAGAAAAAAATCAACATTGAAAAAATGTATTATTGTGAAAAAAATAAATAGTATCAAAAGAAAAAATAGAAACAAACCAAATATTATTTTAAGTGATTTTGCAGAAATTCAAAGGTACTAAAACTGCCGTAGTGACTGGGAGGTAATCTTCCCCCCCACCCACCGATTTTGAAAATCGCGATTTGTATTGTCGAGAAGCAGCAGAAATCATAAAACGTTTTGTTGTTTTTCCTACTGTCTATTTGAGACAAACTACTAGCAATGTCAATGAAAAATTACCCTCATTGACAAACAACTTTCCTGATAACTTAAAATCATAAATATTAAAAACAAATTTTTTGTGAGAAGAAATGATCAACCGCTGAGCAAACACTTATAGGGTAGCGTATAGAAGATCAACAGACTATTTACTTGTACAGAGACGTGTGCAAGTCCGAATCATCGCAAACGTACGAAAACAGAGCCCCTAGGCTGATTCCTCGAAAGCTTGCAGGAAACCAAGAGCTTAAATTGTTGTACTTAATGAGTAATTTGGATCTTACTCTTGTGAGCAGCAGTCAACATAAAAGTAGCATGATTAAAGGTATGGAAAATTTCTAGGTGTGTTTTTACGCAGGTCGTAAGTACCCTTATTCTTGTGCGTCTAATCACTGTCTCTCAGAGTTCAACGTCAAAACTTAACAGTAGCTAAATCTGCCTCAACGCCCACCTCACCCTTCGCTCATTAAAATTCCATCACGACAAACTTGCATTATTTAAACATAAATAGGTTATGAACTGTTTGGTACAGGCTTGTAATATTTGTAAACTGGAAAGATTGTTTGCGAAGAGATAATTTTGGGTGTTTGTTGTAAAATTGTCATATTATTGGAACTTTCAGACCCTCCGTATTTGTTAAGCTTTTTATGGCAGTAATTAGTTTTGTAAGAAACAAGATTTGTCAAGAAGAGACCAGGTCTTGCCCATTCAAGCAGTTCATGTCGAAGCGAAGAAAATCACAGAAGTGCTTGCCTGTGCTCTCTTCTGAAAGAAAGTTGCAGTGAAACCAGTGATGTGATGAAACTTCAAGACCGAACCTTTTCTGAAATTCTCCACGAGATAAGCACCGAATCGCAGCAGTTTCAGCTTCAATTTTCTAATTACGCTGCAGATTTGGCAAAAAAATTCCATTCCGCTGTTTCATCACAATTCAAACAAATGCTCCTCTATTTTCATCACGGTTAAAATAAATGCTACTCAGTTTTATCATAAACTTTATGAATTTTGAAGTATTTGGTCAGTTTTTGTAAAATTAAAAGTGAATACATTTCTGATCCTTATAAAAATTGCAGGTTGCACGTTTTTGCATTGCGACATTTTTAATTCTCTTGCAACAAAGTTGCAACGCATTTACTTTGATATTCGTGTATTTTACTGAGAAATTTTATTTTTACTCATCTACTAGCGCTTATAATTGTTCTGTATTAACGTTTCGTGTTATTAAGCGTTTGCAAAAGGTTGTCGTTTTCATTGTACTTCGTCATGCAGTCGCTGAAAATGCCATGTTCTTCCAGTCCTGAAATGCAAATACAACTTGAATGTTGATGTTTTGTGATCAGTCATAAAGAAAGCTGATTGGAGTTGTTTAATGAACGACACCACAAATTGAGCTTGAAACAGTGTCATTAAAAATAAAAGTGGATTGCAATTCCAGCAAAACTTTTTCCTAGTATAGGGCAAAATTGCACAAATCTAATATACTGTATATTGTATGCTTGCAGTGGAATCAACCATTGAGATCTCAAAACAGGATTCGCCAAAGAAATGCTGCAATCAGTGAAAACTTCTTGGGAAAATTTGCTCTCATGGACGAAGTCACATCCTTCTTGAATGAACATCATCTCGCGTGGACCAGAAGCATCTGCCTTTAGGAAAAGGCAGATTCTCGCAGCCAAGGCCAACTGTGGACCAACTCGTGCCATGATCGTTCACTGTGCAATAGAACTGTATGGAAAAGGTGTTTTTCGACGCCTTGGTTGCATCTACTGAACTTGAACAATAACCTCCTGGTTTGCGCAGTAGAAGATCACACAGCTGATATTTCCATATTGCAATTTTAAAGCATTTTGGAGTGTAACCCTGACACCCAAAGGTTGCTCTACATGCCATATTTTGGTTTTGTCAATTTATTTCACCATTTTAGGGAGAACCTTTCATTTGTTGCAGCAAGAACAAAATAATATTCATTTTGTTACTGGTTCAAATGGTAATTGAAAGCTTCTAGATTTTCAATTGTGAACTTCCAACGGTCTCGGATGGATGTTTGAAGTAACTGTGCATTGAAAATGTTCGGCAGTGTTATTTTGTTTTGTCTATTTTTTACACGCTGCGAAACTCCTCTGTAAAATTTGCAGTCGCTTGGACGAACTATTGTTTTGAACAATTTTGCATTGATTACATCACCCAATGCAACCTCGCGTCATTAAATGATGACCAAGAGCAGTGTTTTACAGCCTGTGGGCCAGGCGTCACCAACGCGGTGCTCGCGGGCACTAGGTAGCCTGCAAGGAAGAAATAGGTCGATCGCGGGCCTGTTCTAAAAATAAGATTAGCATGATCAATGTCTTCACATAAACGAATATCGATACTAAAACAATTGGTAAATTGAGCAAAATTTCTATTTCAGAAGTGTGTATCAAACTAGTAGCCCTTCACATTAATCGGTACACAAGAAGTAGTTCGCAGTTTCAAAAAGGTTGGTGGCCCCTGCTGTGGGTCATAGCGCAGTTTGAATGGGCCACGGAATTAGGACACAATATGTTAGAATAGAGTTATCCAGACATCTAGTCACTACAACGTGGGAACACATTGATTTTGTTCAGCAGCAATTTCTCACTGAATTGTATACAGGAATAAATTCGCTGCTTCAGAATAATGCGTGTTGGTCCATTCGTATAAAAGCAAAGCCTATGCTAAAAATGTAGAGAACACGCAATTTCAACAAAAGTGATCTGATCTGGCCCATTTAAGCCAAAAGGTTGAGAAACACTGATCTAGAGGCTATGGGATAATGAACAGTCAAATATTTAACAAATTTGAAAATTTTGATGTAAATACAAAGTTGCAGCAGTGTATTTTCATTCGAACTAGTTTGAGGTGGTCTTCGTTGGTATCATGCACTTGTGAGTTGGTCACAAAGCATTGCAGTTGTACGGGAATCACAGGTTAAATAAAAGAGCTTTAACCGATTTCGAACAAATGTCCGTAAAAAGATTTGCGAAAAGTCAGGGCAGGGCGTACAGTTGCCAGCTAAATCAGGAAGCAGGTCCAATGCAAAGTTAATTACAAAAACCGTGTCTAGTCAAGATCTGCCATCTTTTCCTACCTATGCACATCAAACTTCAAATAAACAAAACGTATGCAAAGATTTATATTTGAATCTTCCATTGAAGAATAAAATTGTGCACCTTTGGCAGTCAAAAGTGGTTTTACTGCACACTCTAGCAGTTTCCTGAAGACAATGAATTGGAATACAAACATTTTACAGATGTTGAACTTTTTGTCAATGGTTGCGTGTGAAACTTGAAGATAGCAATGGTCGACCCATGAAAAGTCATCTGAACAAACATTAAGCTTGCCACACAAGACAGGATGGGGCCGCCAGTTGTAAGCTGAAGTTCAAGAGTTTCAAAAAGATTGGGATCAAAGTCTAATTTTCAACTGCATTGCAAGCAATGAAGGGACCAAATTGCATGTTACCTGGGTTGTCGTTCTGACTGTCGCAACCCACATATGAAAACAAATAGGTTCCTAGACAAAAAATAGGTATTCATTTTTAAAAATGCAGGCAACAAGTTCTCTTTCGTTAGGATTTTGAAAAATACAAAGAATTTTTACAACTGTGCAAAAATTCGGGAGCTTTCGCATTTTGTTAAGTTGGATCAGTTTATGAGGTGATGAAGTTTCTATTCGGAATCACAGTCAAGTAAAGTGTTCAGAAAACCCGGTCTGCAGTGGGATTTATCAGGGTTTGCATTCAAGGGTATGAACGGCCCGGCTAATGACCAAAAAACAACCAAAATTCCGATATTTTACAAAAGAGTTTGCTCTTTGCAGGTATTTGGCAGAATCTAAAAGATCTGCTCTGACCTGCTATCGGGCCACCACATTTTTCACAAGTACCCAAAAGAACACCTTTCGGCGGTTAACTAACAGTACCATGAAACGGAGGCTGCAATCAGCACACGACCATAGCTTCTTGAATACAGCCCGGCCAACGACAGAAACCATTGAAAATTCAGTTAAAAATTAACACAAGTCAAGAGCTTGCATGTAAGGAAACACACAAATAACAGATGGCATTTTTGCCATTTCTAGCATCCTCGGAAAGCATTTCATTTTTTCTGATAAATGAGGAAACGTTTTCGGAACGGGTGTTTGGGAGATACAGTAATTAATTTTTCGGTTTTGTTACTCCTAAAATTGATTACGGTTGTATACTCACGACCCCTTCTAATAATGTCATTGACCCTTTCAGTCCCGCGTGCGCCACTTTTCTTGCAGAGCTTTGCAATCCTATAACTCGCCAGGTGATTAAGCTAGAGAGCTGTTCAAACCCTCTACGAATTCAGCAAGTCTTTAGTCAAAATCGAAAAAAAATTTTTCGTTTTGGATTTGAGCTTTTCTGGGAGGAACGTCACAAGTAGGGGTGCTTTTGCGTTATTTTGGCCATTTTTTCCTGGCCCTGGGCGCTGTCCCAACGAGCCATTTTTGGACTCAAAGTTTAGTTGAAAACTAGTTCAAAATCCGGGTCTATAGAGCCTTTGATTGACTTTCTAGCATATCGGGAGCGAAAATTATGACTCATAAACCAAAAAATGACCAAAGTTTTGCTCCCTCAAAAGTCACTCTTGGGGCATTTCACCGCAGGCTATAACTCGCCGTCAGATTGAGCTAGAGAGCTGTTCACACCCTCTAAAGCTCGTGAAGGTATGTAATTTGCAATAAAAAAAACGTTTCAGTTTAGGATGTCTGCTTTTTTTAATGCTTATATAATGATAGGATGTTTATGTTATTTTTTGCTGACGTCAGCATTTTTTCCCGACCTCCCTTTAAGACCCGCAGGAGCCATTTAAATGACATAAAATTTTTTATGAGTTTAGCTGTTTTTTGGTTACTATTCGGGACTTTGAAGAGCCCGAACGGGTTTTTAGCGTTCCTGGTTCCAAGATTAGGGCCAAAAAAACTTAATATTAATTTGGGAAATCCCAAAAAGTATTGAGAAAAGCCCTTTACCAATTAGCTGTTTTTTGGCCTAACTTTTGAACCAGAAACGCTAAACGCGTATTCTGCCCTATAATCCAAAAATACTGCGAGCCAAAATATTGGCGCGTGGGATCGGATGATGACGTCATATAATTAACCAAAAAATATGCCCCTGTTATGATCCAATTGGCCCAAAACCCCCCAACCAAGTTTAAAAAATTTTTTTTATTCTACACAACACAACGCCACTAGTCATCACGGGGTTTGTACAGCTCTCTAGCTCAATCTGCTGCCGAGTTATGGCTGGCCAAAGTTTGCCCTGAAAGTTAAAATTATGCCTTTTCTGAAAAGTTTTGAATTAGGCCAAAAACTGGGTTTTTGACCCATAATTTTGGCTACAGATATGCTAGCAAGTCAATCCAGGGCTCTATAGACGCGGATTGTTACCTAGTTTTCAACAAAACTTTGCGCCAAAAGAGTGGGTCAATGCGTTGGGGCCCAGGGCCGACCAAAGGTGGCCAAAATCTCCAAAACGTGCCCTCTTTGTGACGTCACCTCCAGAAATCCCTCACCGAAAACGAAAAGCGTTTTTATTCGATTTTGACTAAAAGACTTGCTGAATCCGTGGATGGTTTGGATAGCTCTCTAGCTCAATCGCCTGGCGAGTTATAGGATTGCAAAGCTCTGCAAGATTTGGGGCTTTCGCGGGACTGAAAGAGTTAAAATCGCCCACCCTCGATATTTATGATTTTACTGTTGGCTAAAATGTTACTGAATTTGAAAATATTTCAATGCTAATGAAATAAACGGGCAATCTAGTCAGCACAAAAAAAACGAACGAACAAAATGAACTCAGTTGCATTTGTAGAAAAAAAGTTATTCATTTCCAAAAACAGTTGGTTCCATCTACTGTGAACCTTGCCCCTGGCTTTTTATCTATAGTTTTTTTAAAAGCAGGTTGCAAGTTTTTCAGCTTAAGTCACATGGCGTTCCACCGGCTTAAGTCACATGGCGTACAAGTACTTCCTTCAAATAGCACATTTGCCTCCGAAAGACCTCAGGCTTGAACATGGGGACGCCAAACTTGCTTCTTGCCCCGGGCGCCATCTAATCTCGTTACGCCCCTGGCAGTACTTGATAGAAACCTTGTCCAGCAACATACAGTACGTCATGGGAAACGCCAGAATAGCTTCACTTTTCGCCAAAGTTACGGGAAACGCTCAGTGCAGTTGACCCAAAAGTCTGACCATCTGTGTTGATAAAATATGGCACAGGCTTCATCATCGCTTTAGAAGTCGATGAAAAGTTCCTGATAGATGTGGAATCGCATTCGGTTATGTTAGTTAACTGGCAAGAAGGCACTTCACACAGTCATTTTCTACCTAATCCAGCTTTCGTTGTTATCTCCACAACAGAAAGACTTCTGAGCAGGCTTATAACTGCAGGTGGCGAAATCGATTTTATGGAATTTTTATTTTAGCCAAGATGAGGGTGGTTGGATTTACTTGCTAGACTAATTTATCCCTTTCCTAGCTTACTGTACTGGTATACTCTGTGATTAGTCACAAGAACACAGTACAGCCATATCCAAAAGGACAGTAAAACACTCGAACTGACTGAAAAACATGGTCAGCACGTTTTACAACTTATGATTAGCTGTATTAATTTTACTAGCCATTAATTGCTGCATAAATCGTGCCGCAATATTTATTTTGCACGTATCTTTTCAACAGAAGACACTTGGTTCCACTGTTTTACTCAAGTTATTGAACCAAAGTTTATAAAACGCATGATAAAGGACTATGACGTGTTTTGCCTACGAAACAATGTTTTGGCAATGCTCTGCCGAAGGCATATATGAACTATTTGTTTCAAAGCAATTTTGCTAATAGTAACACATGTGTTGAAAGGATTTGTGACACTTCACGGTGCAAAATAATTGGATTAAACGTAATCACAATTTTTTGGTCAATATCGCAGCGAAAGCCGATGTGATGATTCAGTGGTAGCAATGTTATGCTTGTTGGACCATTTGAAACTGATGTTTTTCATCTTTAAGAAATTGCATTCGGCCGATTAGGTACTTTTCGATAGATATATCAGTACTGGTCGCTTTCAACCAAAATAAGTATAATAAAACCAACTAATGCATACTACTGTATACTAGGATGGTCCAAAAAAAAACTTTTTTTGAAATTCAAAAAAAGGGGGCTCTTAATTCCTGGCAAATCAGCTAAAAACATATTTTAAACCGATTCTGGATTGTTGCCCGTAACAACAGCCGTGCAACCACGTGACAGAGGTCACGAAAAGGTCAAAGCTAATCAAATTGACATAACTTTTGACACACTTAGGCAACAAAGCTCATTTTGGTCTCAAAATGCTCAGAAGTACCAAAATTATATCTGCTTCTTGAGAACATTTTTTCGTAAACCTAACAGTATTTGTGGTTTTTGAAAAAAATTGATTTTTAACCATTTTCTTGCAAATTTCTTTTATATTTTTTAATTTATTAGTTTGTGAGCAGACACGAAGTCAATAGTATGAACACACACAATCTGCAGAACGCAGGTTGATAAAAACAGACAAAACAGAACGTAGTACAAGGCATTGAAGCCGGTGGAATCACAGGGTTACAGACACTTTTTGCAATTGCGTTGAAGACAGAACCATAGGGTTACAGACACATTCTTAACACTATTATTAGATAACACGTAACACTTGTTACAGCACTACTGCGTAGTAGGGCGCTAATTCCTAAATTGGACTAGTCTAGGTAAAATGCGAAAGCATTGTGGCTTGTCATGCCACCGATCAAGCGGACACTGCAAAGTTCGATCACTCATTCACAGAGTAAAATGCTATTATAGTGTTCAAAGAATAGTGACGAGTACAAACAATCTGACTGCATCAAAGCACGTAACCATAC
>Ga0210059_1008508_pt1 | contig 16181 bp, 13 predicted proteins | sample Ectturendosymbi2_FD_188042 | JGI IMG/M metagenome (GOLD analysis project Ga0210059, IMG submission 188042) | Ecteinascidia turbinata endosymbiont from Florida, USA - Sample 2 (SPAdes) (version 2) | ecosystem: Host-associated > Tunicates > Ascidians > Unclassified | place: Key West, Florida...
GTATATGGCTATAACTCGCCGCCAGAATAGGCTAGAGCAGGGGTTCTCAAACGTTTGGTGTTATGGAGCCCATGAAGGGATTGACCATAATTTACGGAGCCCCACAATCAATTTCTAAAAATGAAATAAAAAAAACACATTGTTACCTACCGATTGACCATCCTGAGTAAATTGGAAGTGCTTTATTTAATGACACGGATGTATTTGCTGCCGTTGTTGCTTCTTTGGACAGTTGCAAAATAGCCAAGTCAGGATTTTAATAAGTAAACGAATAGTTCGCGGAGACCCGAGGTTTCTTTCGCGGAACCCTGGGGCTCCGTACGGAGCACTTTGAGAACCTATGGGCTAGAGAGCTGTTCAAGCCCTCTAAAGACTCGCGAAGACTTGTAGTCCAGACTGAAAAAAAAATTAAGTTTATGATCTCGGGTTTTTGTTGATGTTTACATAATGAGAGGATGTTTATGCATATTTGTTTAATTTGGATGACGTCATCATCCCCTCCCTGAGAGCCAACCAATCGAGCCGATTTTGGGGCTCTAAGTTTTTTTGGATTTTAGGCTACAATACCAGTATTTAGAGGGTTTGATGGACTTTGTGGTTCAAAAGTTATGGCCAAACTTCCGGATACTAATTAGAGAATTCTCCACTAATTCCCTAGGGGATTCGAACAAGATTTCCGGTCTTTTGGTATCAATTTTGGCACGAGAAACGCCAGGAAGTCGATCTAGGGCTCTAAAGATTCGTATCACATCCTAGAACCCAAATAAACTTTGAGCCACAATTTCGGTTCATTGTCCGGGCCATGACGTCATAAAAGAAAAACCAAAAAATAGTGATACATATCCCAATCCTGACGACATCCACCGAAAACCCTAAACCCAAATCTCAAAAGTGTTTTTTTCAGTTCAAACAACAAGACTTCACGAGTCTTTCGAGAGGTTGAATATCTCTCTAGCATAAGCGTCTGGTGAGTTATCGACGGCCGGGTAAGCCGTCAGTGGGAACTCATGATTTTTCTGCAGCTTTTGGATTTTTGTGCCAAACGTTTATTTTGGCCATAATTCTGGTTCCAGATATGCCGGAAGGTCAATCAAGGGCTCTAAAGACGCGGATAATCGTCTAGTTTTCAACAAAAGTTGGAGCCAAAAAGCGGCTCATTGGATTGGCGCCAAGGGCCAGTTAACGTTTCATAATATGCCCTCACTGTGACGTCACCAAGAGGAAACCCCACACCAAAATCAAATATTTTTTTAAATCGAAACGAGAAGACTTGCTGGCTCCGTAGATGGTTTGAACAGCTCTCTAGCCCAATCGGCTGGCAAACAATGACTTAAATTTTTGGCGGGCGCGAGACTTAAAGAGTTTCAACTCTGTTTTTCTAGATTTCATTTCAGTCTCCTCTCTACCAAGAGGAACTTTACAAGCGTGTGGCATCATTCCATTGAATCTCATCTGGTTTTGGCATCGAAAAACCATACGAATGATTTTTTGAATGGATTGCTGATGAATGGAAGACAATCGCTTGGTATGATTGTTTCACCCAAATTGATTAGAGATATGTGAAATATTGCTGAAGACCACCTGAAATATTGTAATATTTCTTGATAGTTGTCTTCATTCTAAACTCCTTCTTGCAAAGTGCATGTTCGAAATCCGAATAAGGTGTAATTTCCTTCGTGGCCAATGATCCCAATCCTATCAGAGCGAATTTACAGTACATGGTACTGTTGGTTCAGAGAAATGCAATAGTTCGTCACATTCTGTATCAGTGTGCAATATGTGTTATAAACACACTCTTGAAATTTTTGAACTTCTTTAAAGTCATGAACTATCTGATACGCAAAACTGCATAAGAATTCCATAATGCCATTTGGCAGATTGAAGTCTTTATTTGAGTTACCATCAATCTTGATTTTTAAATAATAAGAAGCTTAATAATTCAATATTTTGTGATAAGAGTTTTACTCATTTTGATCAGTTTGCACCTAGGTGTCAACACTAAACAAATGATCATTATTGTGACAAATGGCCTACCGTTGTGACAAAATGATGACCGTTTTGATGTCACTGACAAAATTGCTTCGATTGTGATGCCTACGGATGTGACGTCATAGCCCCTAATCGTGACGTCACTGCACGAAATGTAGATTTAATTTAACGGCATATACTCCTAATCCAAATAAATTGTCGTAAATCAGATTCATGGACATTGACAAAAGCAAACCATTTCCACCTCTTCTTTCAACGTTTTAGTTTATATGCTAAGAATGGTAATGAGTGAATGCATGCAAAGCATTTTATCACTTCCACTTCCTTCTAAGTTCGAGTGAAACGTTTACAAATTACCAATACTAATGAACATTTCGTGTTAGAGGTTTATTTCATTTTTGCATAACTGAATTTCATTTTCTATTACATTTTAATTATGTGCTGCTTGGAAACGATTAAAGTTAAATGCTGCTTGACTACTCCAATATTTTTGTTACCTTTAAAATCCATTCTTGCATAAACTTGCTCTATGGACAGTCAAAGCAAGAATCGCCAGTTAAGGTCAACAAACTGAAAATCCTGACCATTGTATAACAATATTTTTCGAAAAAACTCAAGGAAATTTGTTGCAAGGATGGCAAAGAGAAAGATACGATTGAATCGGCAATTATTTTTCACGAGCTACTACTCCTATACAGAGAATGAAGCTCTGTGGACGTTTCGAATCAAAAGCGCTGCTTGATTAAAGGTCGGTTCTGTTCAATGCTGCCTTAGTGACAAAACCAAGAAATGTTCAGATTATCCAAGATGACCTCAACGAACTTTGTTCGCACGTTTGGTGCTTGGCGGGAGTAACTAGGGACAAATGAGCAAGCAAAATTTCTTTCAAATCTTTCCAGTGAAATAGCATCCATGAGATATCACTTGAAAAAGAGATTCATGATGTACGAAATAAGATTCATGAAAACAGTGGTGACAGTGCAAGCGAATGTAAATTTGATCCTTGTGAGCAGGTTGTTTTTAAGGTTTGATTTAAGGGAACACCAAGAAATCTTATGAGGCCGCTATTTTTAGCAAAACGTACAAAATAATTTCTAAACGCATTGTTTATTACAGTATTGGCAGTCACAGTACACAATTAGTACTACTGTACTTACAAAAATTTCAACACACATTTTTCAATTTCAACTTCATTAAATAGCTGTTGTTCATCAGTGAAAGCATGGGTTTCTTACTCGTCATCTGCAGATTCTAGGGTCTTTAGTGCTCGCTGTGTCACTTTATTATTTGCATTTATCCATTTCAATCACAAATCTCATGAGCAATCTCAAGCGTGCCGTCATCATTGAGCTGCTCTGGGCTCGGTCTCGTCGCCATGGGGGGCTTTGGTGCGGTTAGTCCCCGAAACAAAACTTCCAGCCCCCCAAATTGAAATATGAAATACTATAAATCAGTAAAGTTTTTGTCAATTTTCAGAATTTCAAACCCCGCTGCACAAACGTAAGGCCCCTCTGTTGAGAACATTCTGGACCGTCCATTGAAACGCTTATGAGAGCATTCAGAGTTACAAACAGCCAGTTATGTTGCTTGGTTTTAACACGGCACAGAGTTGAAAATCTTCGCTCTGGCCAGATTGTGGCAAGTGGAATGGACAGCACATTGCAGCAATATTGGTTGTCTCGCCCACCATACTCGCCCAACCTGGGCTCTGCTTAACATCAGAAACAATGCGATTACTCAAATGTTCCGAGATCAGCAAAATAAACTCAGTTACTGCCACAGAACTTTTATGGTGGAGGTCGCAAAGCCGATCATTATGGCCAATGCGGTCCATCAAGGTTTGCAAGGAAGCTATTTTTCGATTCGCTATCTCTTCTTTCAAAACCCAGTGAGATGTACGCGCTCAGCTACCATGTTAACTTTATTTGAAATGCGATGCTGATGAATAGCATAAAATAGTGAAATGCGTTGTTTTTTTCCAGGCTAAAGGCTTTTTGGAGTTAATCAGAGCTGAGATGATTATCCAGGCGGTGTGGGCATGGAGATCTGGCAGCCTCCGAATTGTAAATATTACTGTTCTTTCCGTGGCCGGTGGTAACTGCTGGATGCTTTGGGCATAGCATATATATCATTCAGCATGCAGAGTAACACATTCATTTGTGGGATTCATCAAAACCTTTCAGCATAACACATGATTGTAAAGCCTGATTGTTACATGCTTATGACTGACTGTTAGCTGAAACTGACGATACTTTTGACATTCTAACAGTTGAATGCTGTGCTTCCTGTACAACAGAATCAAAAGAATTTTTGCAGTCACGGCTGCTGGTGTTGGCACTTTCTGGCTGGGTAACAGCAAGATATTTTTGTTTAGGCTTACTACAAAAACACTGCTTTATTCTTGGATGGCTAGCTTTACGTTTTTGCTGTGACATATCTTCTGAAAATAACCCCACGAGAAAGTGAATGTATAAAATGTGGAAAAGACTTGGCTTGCTGAAAACGTTTGACACAGTGGAAAAGACTTGGCTCGCTAAAAGCGCCAGATTCAATGGCATTCAAAGCGTTAATTATTACGTAACGTCAGGTTTTTTAAGGTCAAGGAACATGATTCAGGTCCATAGAATTGAAAATCGGGTCCCTGGAATCAGAAAATTATCAGCGGTTCCCTAGAATCAGAGAAAATGAGGTCCTTAGAATCAGAGAAGTTGGGTCGGTATAAGTCCATATTGGTACCTAATATTTTCCTTAAAAAACCCTGCGTAATGTAATTGTTTATCTCGTAATTGCTGTCAAATTATTATTTGTTGCGTTGCATGGGATTTTAGAGATGATTATGCTGAATAGATGAAGTTACTGTCTGCACTGCACACGTTAGGTGTGAGGCAAATCAGTTTTGGACGTTAATTGAAGCAACAATTAAACTCAGCTAAAACTTTTCGTGGCTGTCCAGATTTAATGTGGAAGGACCAGTTTTATGGGTCCGCACAGGAAATTTATGGGTCCGTTTTGAACCCATAAAAAACGCCTTAAAAAAATCTGCTTGTGAGTCATTTTTCACACGACTTGCACAACTTATTTAGATCGTTAGCACTTCAGCAAGTGTGCGTTGTAGCACGGATAACGTATCAGCATGTACAAGGCTAATCCGTTGGAGTTCGACAAAGATACATCCTTTGAGATGTATGCATTGAGTGTTGCGCCACACGTGTGGCATTCTGTTGTGCCGTCAATCATCAAAATGCTCTGCGACTTTAGCTTCAATTAGTTCATGCACGGCGAATTACACGACGCGTAGGATCGGCGGCATTAGCGGAAATTCATTAGTTTTAGAGCTTTTGCAACTTTATTTAAGCGTGTAAAGTATCTTCATATTAAAAGATAAAAACGAGAGCACAGGTATTTCAATTTTGATGCAGTGAAATTCGTAGAAGATGTGGATTAATGTTCGTTCACCGAAACATGACTAATTGCAACATAACTTGTAAGGTATTTTTTTACGGGTGTGCGAATTGCAAGCCTAAGTAGCTCAACAGTGAAATCACAAGCTTTAGTTTCGTGTAAATCATTGAGCATTCAAGTCACGTATCAGGAAAATCTGTCCGTGGTGATTTGCAAATGGTTTGACAAAAATAATGGGATTACCCAAAACAAACATCTATTTCTATGAATTTTGGTTGAACAAAGCAAGTTGTGTTGCTAATAAAGAAACGTGATTAGCGAATCGGCCTTGGTCGATAAACAAATTTGCTAAACTGGATTCACCGAGCGTGGAAGTCACAAAAGCCATTTGTTTTCAATGAATGTAAATTTAACGCTATGAGCTTGCACTGTTTGCAAGTTTGTTTATCCAAAAATACAGCAAGGGAAACAGGTAAATACTGTAATATTCAACTTTACGAACATCGTCATCGCGCAGCAACATTGCTCAGTTGAATAGTTTGAAAAAGACTCATTCCAATCAAGATTGCTAAATGTGGCATTCCTTTAATTTCAGCTTTGGAGTTGAAAGTAAACAAAGTTTTTATTTTGACAATGTTCTTTTACGTTGTTATAACATGATAAATGCCACTGGTTCACACCTGTACGCGTTTGGGCATTTTGGAGCAACTGCTCCCACGTGTCTGTGGCGACGATTTATCATAAATGCGCCCCTTTCTAGTGGCGATCGAAGTAGAAGCAAAGAATAAAAATGAGCTAAATAATCCTTTACGCTTAAATGCTTTACGAGTCGTGATTTTGGCTCCAGATATGCCAGAAATCCAATCAAGGGCTCTAAAGACTCGGGTTATAGCCTAGTTACCAAATAAAACTTGAGCCAAAAAACGGCTCGTTGGGTTGGCGACCAGGGCGAGGTAAAAGTCGTTAAAAAGGCCAAAACATGCCCCCAATATGACGTCAACCTCAGAAAACCACAAAACCAAAACGAAACAAAATTTTGTTCAATCTGAACGAGAAGACTTGTCGAATCCGTAGAGGGTTTGAACAGCTCTCTAGCTCAATCGTCTGGCGAGTTATGGTGTTGCAAACTCTGCAAAAAAGTGGTGTCTGCAGAACATAAAGGGTTTCAAAATATTTTTGCAGAAACGGACGAAAGTGCACGGAATTCATTTCAAACTTGCTAGCTTGTGATGTAGCAAACCACTACGACATAGTAGTGGAAAGCGGTTCAGCGATACTTGATGATGTAACTCTTGACTGATCAGTCAAAGAGTTCGCAATAACACACTGCAGTGTTGAAACAGTAACGAATTGCAGAGCGGAAATCATTGACGCAGCAAAATGTCGCCATAGCAACTGTGTGCCGCCGTCGCGCGACTACGCGAGAGAAGAAAATGACGTCGCATACTCAGCGAAGGCTGCATGATAGATGCACGTTTGACTCGCGTTTGATGGATGCACTTTTGAACTGCGTTTTCTCTATCAAAATTATTCATCCACTAACGAACACACCTACAGATGTTGACGTCACATATGCCGTCACTCGTTGAAAGAGTTAAGTAACACAAGCGCATGTTTGTCATAACCTCTTAAGCCAAAAGTGATTATGACACATGTGCTTTCTTTGCCTATTCGTGAAATTATTGCATATTCGTCCACCATTGCGGCAATTGCGTTAAGGAACAGTATTAATCAGTTCTTTTCAACATTTGGAATGACGGTTCGCACCAGTTTGCTCCACGAAAAAGTCATTTACACAACCGACTAGATTTGTTGAAAAATAGCCATTAAATGAATTTAGACTCTAATTAATGCTGTACACACTTTGTTGAACTAACTGTAACAGCTACTGTAATACCAACTGCAAAATGATAAGTGCGAAAATGTGGAAGGACGTCAGCATTAATTGATTCAAGGCAGTGTGGTCCTACTGCAGGCCCGCGGGGCGTATGTGGCCCGCCACAACATTTTCAGTGGTCCGCAGAGGCACTATGGAACAATCTTCAAATCTGAAATTTGTTGACAAGCGTGTGAAGTTACTGTACATTTGGCTCACTGAAGTGCTTAAGCTGGATAAAGTGCATTTGCCCGAGAGCAATGACTAATACCTTTTCTGTGTGGCAGTTTTTTGTATTTATGTTACCATCATATTAGGAGGTACCGCCATCCGCTAACCCTCCGCTGGGGCACTTACTGGATAACCTCTGTGTTTTTCAGTGTCCCGGAGTGAGTACACTTGGCGCAGTGAACTCAGTACCGCCAAATGATTCCGTCTATCTGTCAATCCGCCAAACGCGGCCTTCGTAAAGTGGCCCCGAGCTAAATTAATCTCACATCCCTGCAATAAGTAAGTTTAATTAGAACAAGCATAACAACTTTTAATTAAAACGGACAATACTACCCGTAGTAGAGACTGTAGAGAGCTTCTGAAAATTAGTCAGGAAAGTTTGGTTTCCCAATCTGAAAGATTTCGCACTAAAAATGCACTCGATGTTTGTAAGCACATACGCGTGTGAAAGTACATTTTCTACGATGAAGCAAGTCAAACCTAAACACAGAAATCAAGTGACAGACGAAACACTGGATGATAGTGTCCGACTTGCTACTATTAGCACTGGTATTGATGAAGCTGAAAGAACAAAGGAACGATAGTGTCAGAGAAGCCTCGACCACAGTCATGCCACTGATAGAGATTTGTAATAAATCGCTATTGTTACCGGTAATTTCATCGTAAAGGGTTGATAATTTCAACGACGTACTCCATTATCTTTCCTTTGTTAGTTTCAAATATTTTGAATTTGTTGTCTTGTACATCAGTTTAGTGGAAGTGGCCCCCAACTTGTCACGTTTTTGAAAAATGCCCGTAGGTCAAACGTAGTTGGCCCACGCTCATTGATGGCATTTAATTATGCTAATCGAACGGCTGCGTCAGAATATTTCTTGCAAATTCAGACCATTTCGGCACAACATCTTGTTGCGCACTCCCAGCATTAGATCACTGAACGTTCCACTGAGAAGACAATACCTCGTTCTGGTCTTGATATCAACCAGATTAGTGATCACTATACCCTTTTCCGGCCACGTTTGTGGTTGGATTTTGCATAAGAACGTCGAGTGCTTGAATTTCCAGGTCGTTACATATAAGGGCCGTCGAAGGCTTTTGCCCAGAATTCAGCATGATTCCCACGAGTTCACAAAGCTTGTTGACATAGACATTTTTTAGATTTGTGCCGAATGGCCCCGGAGGATGTTGTTCGCCGAAAGTATTCAACGTCCATCATTTTGATGATGACTCTGGTGCCTGCTGATTGGAGAAGCAAGGTAACGAGTCATTATCAATCAGAATGTGAGTACAAGAGAGCTGGCTGTTTAGATGATATACACTGGTCCAGATTCTGTTCCTTGCTACCCACCTATAGGTAGACATAAGGCCTACAGTGTCTTCAAACTCACTAAGTTGTTGTTGCAGATTTCTGGGTCCAAATTTTGAATTAGATGCGTGAAAGATGTGATTCTGGAACTCCCTTCGACAACCTTGGAGAGTAAGGTTAATCGAGGCGAATGTGTGGACGATATAGAAACGTCTAGAAAGGACAAGATCTTTATGATCTTCTCGTCCGTTAAAACACACAAGACGTTCCTGTTGCAAATTCCACAATCACTTCATTATTCGTCTAAGAGACAGCCACCTCACTTCAAATTAATAACGAATATACCAATCACAGCCCATTTTTCCGACACGTTCATGAAACTCACGACATTTCATAGGCCTGTTCAGTGTTTCATTTAAAATTTTGATGAAATTATGAATCGCATCGACGAATTGGTAGTTTTCTTCTAATTGCCAGTTTCGTGACTTCCAATCCCTCACAGTGAATGAAAAAGTCATGAGCGCAACATCATTTTGAACGCAGATCACAACCATCGTCGCTTGACACATCCTCGGCTCATCCATGTGTTGACCGTGTTGCTATGTCCAGACAGGTTTTTATCACGCTATATGCCAGGGAAAACGATTTCCATGTGGACGTAAGGACATGGACTGGTTTTAGTGATGATAAAATACGAGACACTGATCAGAAAGTTTCTAAAATAATGATTGGGATATTCTCTTCCGCTCAACAAATTGTCATGTATTCGACAACAATTAACGCACAGGCTTGCTGCACGCGTTTTTACAGGCATCAACTGACTGTGCTCTGCCTTCATTACTTTGCGATGAGTCAGACTTGCACATAACTGTTTACAATGAACTGGTCTCCACAAAGGTAATGCAGTCGAATCTATCAACAAACAGCGAAAAACGACCTTTAGGGGTTTCTTGTCTGAAATTTGCAAGCAAAGACTTGTGAGGGGCAATGCGGATTAATTAAAACAAGATTTACAGAATGCAGGCAAATTGTAGTCTCATACAAACGCTGTTAACATTGTGCTGCCCGCGCAAGAAATCTGAAAAGCAAAGCTGATGCCGATTATCGAACGACCGGCAAACCTGGAATGCTATAGTGGGTCTGGCAGACCCGGGTCAAACGAGTTCACCACGTGAAACCTATGTAAGCACGAGTCGGAGCGCTCTCCACGCCTCAGTAGCTTCATTTTTTGTACACCGTAAAAATAGGTGCGCGTGCTGTTGTCCTCGCTCTTTTCTATTTTGCAAAGGTAGTGGTTTCGGGTCCAGCGGACCCGACGATATGGCTAGTGAGAGGTGACGTAATCACCCTGATTCGACTTTATGGTTAGAGGGGGTTTTGCGCCGGGTGGCTGTGAAATGCTGCAACTCACTCAGGGCATGCTTCTACGGTCTTGTCAGCAGTATAAAAAAGGAGAAGTTCTTCACGCCCATAATTTTTTTTGAGTAATTCAGTTCAGGCATACATGACACCTTCGCTACATTTGGTCTACTTACTTTTCATCAAAAATCGTACGATATTAGAGTAAAGTAACTTTGTTTGTGCTCAAACTTCTCAGTGAGACTTATACTTTCAGTGCAGTTTTTGTGATAAACTGCAGTTGAAAGAAAGTATATTTTTTATATTTGAAATCCGGGTCTGGCACACCCGACGTTAGTATTAACGTGACAAAAGTCGAGTGATAGTAATCGCTTTGACAATCGATTGACAAATCAACAACAACAGCGGGTCGCGCTGCACATATGAAAACAGTTTTTCCGCAGCAAACCTAGCCCTTCAATTTCGGCGATACGCAGAGTGAATCCCTGCAAATTAAGCTTTGCAGAAAAGTTTGAAATATGCTGAAGCAAAACGAAACAGAATACTTGAAAACATGGCTAACCAAAAGAAACAAAATGATTTCACTGACAAAATTGTCGTTATATGTATCTCAAGTGCCTTGCTTTCTTAGTGCCTCTAAGTCTGATACTTATTTGGCGATTCTCACACGCACCGCTTTCGTCATCCGCACAACATGCTTTGTCATCCTCACAACAGAGTTTGTCATCTGCACTTATCCTCTCCGTGTTTGTCATCCGCATATTACAGCGTTCACATCAGTGCGTACAGTCACAAAGGTTGAAAACTACCGGTATGAATAGTGGTGTATTTCTCCATTTTAACTAACTAGCGTTCCAGTACTTTTTTAGCATTGGAACGGGTAGCATTCCAACATGTAACCTAGGGTTATTAATCCCGATAGCCGCAGATCAGATGAAAACGATTTTTCTACAGCTACAATGTTAGAATGAATTTTGTTACTGTTGTTGTTGCAGACAGATGTTGTTGCCGGCTGAATGCTATATGAGAATGCTACTGAAATGTTTTATGAATTTTTAATGAATTTTTAACACCAGTTCTAACGTTCAGGAAATTGATTGTTAACAGCGCTGAAAGTAAAACGCTCAAACTCTTTCTGTGAAGTAAGTAAATAACTTGGAAAACACTGTCATTAAATGTAGTGCGTTTTCCTAAATTCCAGTGGCGTATGGTGTCATTGTTACTGGGTGTGCACTGTTGGTGACGTCACACTACGACGTTTTATTCACGTTTGCAATCCAACGTTTTGGCGAAGTTTATTAACACAATATGCGTATTATTCTGCACGCACTATCTTTATTCGTTGTTGTATAACTTAATGTGTCATTGTAAAGTATCTACTTTAAAAGTTCAGCGCTCCAACTTAGGATACAGGAGAAAAATACATTCAACGCTACGACGAAGCAATCATAGCTGCACAAAAATATCAAACTGCGCGTTAAACCAGGGGAGTAAAACACACTCAGCTCTACAACAGCGCATTACACAAATACCGAAATAGTCTTCATGAATATCTCGTTGAATGCGAGCAATCAAGCCAAGTGTGCGCCTGGAATGGGGCACACCCAGGGTTGCCATATCGAAACTTGATGAACTACAAAAGAATCGGGAATACGCATAAAGTACGAAAAAAACTTTCATTTCTTTAATATGTGGCTGTTAAATATAAAACTATACTAGCTGAATAGAACAGACACGGACTTGTTTGAGCCGTTACACTCAATCCAGATCAATCAAATGGACTTCCAAGCAACGAAGGTCGAATGTGTCCTGATGTATACGCAGGTGCTCTTATCTCAAGCAAGAGTGTGCAAGGCTATATCAGCGCACCCTGAGTTGCTGTACCTTGGGTTGCCACATCAAAAATCGAAACAGGAAACTAGTGTTGCATGAAAACGTCAGCTAAATAAATCAATTTGAAATGGGACAGTTTTGAAATTTGGCTCAGGAAATCAGTGGGACATATATAAATTTCTTTCTAGCTTTTTTGTAATTTTTGTTTGATCTGGAAAATGTCACGTTATGATCAGTTTGACTGGGTGTGCTCCGCAAACCGGACGCACCCGAAGTATACGCCCCTGCTAAATTCACATTTAGATTACGAGACAATGTTTGCCCTTTGCATATTCCGCTGCATAGCGGTGAATAAGAACTTTCTCAAAAAAATTGCTTGAAATTTAAGTACAGTTTAAATAACCTGAAAAAAGTCGCCATGTTTCACAGCACCCTCTGGCCAAGGGACACATCCTGGTTTTGGGAAATGCTCATGATCCAGTACATTGTAAATGGATGGTTTATTTATAAACAATTTGCATTTTTGGAGGTTCCGTCACGTTTTTCCACAGGTCAGAATTTCAGGATGATGAGATCGGAAAATTGCTCCCGGTTCCATGCATCAACTAAACCAGGATTTCCCAATCTGGGGTACATGTACCCCTGGGGGTACATTTGCCTATCCGAAGGGGTACATTTAAGGTTAGCAGTAGAAGGTAAAAATATATTTACATGTTGTTTATTTTCAAATCTTTGTACATGTATCACTTAATATTGATTTCAAAAGTCAGTATATGTATACTGTTAAATGTGTCTGTGAGGTATCATGAGAAAATATTTTGTCATGAAGAGTTTTCGGGGTACATGTCCATCTGTCAAAATTTCTGAAGGGGTACATCCTTATCTGTAGAAATGCTGTAGGTGTACATGCTCATTTGTCGGAATGCTGAAGGGGTACATGGTAAGAAAAACGTTGGGAACCCCTGAACCAAACAGTTGATTGCATTCAGAATTCAAAAAAACCCTTTATTTCTTCCTATTTAAAAATTGCTCTTATTGGATATTTTGATGTGTCGTATTAATATGCTATACTTAGGCAAAAATCTTGAGACTATTGTCATTTCGCCAAGGTATGTTGCTGTGTCAAAGACAACTGACTGCATTCCCAGAAAGAAAAATTAGATCCATGGAATCAAAACTGCCAATCTGTGCCAAAAATGCAAGATCCTCAAATAATGAAAAACAAAAACGGGGATTTATGTTTTAGGCGACCTTTTGCACATTATCACTTGCTTCAAACAAAACACTTTATTTCAGCATTGACAAGCGTTTCCCCAGTAGCATGTTTGCGAGCGAGATGTTCCAAAAAATGTTGAAGTAGTTTGAAAGTGGGAGGTTTTTGTTCAGACGCCAATCCTACTATACAACATCTCTTGGCTGAAGGGAAAAAACGGTATTTGAAAGAAGTCATGTTTGACTTTCGACATTGTACGAGTTTCAAATTGCAATAATTTTCTTTGAGGTAATACAAAACGAGTAGTTGCGCCTGCGCTTTGGTGGAATTATGACTTTTTTTGTAACTGCACGCTAACTGAATTCTCGATGGACCGTTGTTTGTTGATTTTGGTGTCCTATTCTTTCCGCTGCATCTTATTTTCGAAAATAGTTGGACTTCCCCACACATGTATGAAGAAATGTGAAAGACTTCCTGTGTACATTCGAATTGTTCAAAATGTTTTCTGTAAAGAAATGGATTGCAGCGTTTCTCAATGCGAACGTTTTCCCTGTTGTGTTGAGGGTTTTATGTGTTCAAATCGATGAAAAATCTGAGTTCTGACATGTCACCCATAGTTGCCCGCTACCAGAATAAAAAAATTGAAAAAGAACTACTACTAATACATTCTCTGAGTATCATTCTCATTCACTTGAAAAGAACCACCTGATGCCGGAACGCCGTAATCCGCCGAACTCCATTCAGTTCACTTTCCATAAACGCGTAACTTCACATCTCGCATCATTATTTTGGTATAGCTTTCTGATGCTCGTTCTACATACACTAGCGTACTACTTGCAGAAAAAGATACTGTTTTAAAAACAGGTTAGCATCGATCAGGCACCGAACGAGGAAACGAAACATGTCTACAAAGGAAAAAGAGATTATACCTATAACGGAGGTGTGGAAATTTAGAATATAAATGTTTTGATAAATGTGACATCAGTTTCATGGGGCATTCATCGCTGTTTAACAAATACAAAAATTTTCGAAAAGAAATATTTGGTGCCTTGTTCAAGCATTTCGGAAACATATATTCGAACAAATGTTAAGTTACAGTATGTCCCGTACATTTTCAACTTAGTAACGATATCATTTCGATGAGTGCAAAACATGTTTATTAAGGAATGTTATTTTTCAATTTGGATACAGACCAGTAGTTGATTGTTTGGATGAAATTTCTCAAATAACATAAGTGTCTAACATGGAAAGTACAGTGCAAAGTTTTAACATTCCGGACTGCACTGATTTAATCCATGGGCAAAAGAAAAGATACACGTCTGATCCGCTTAACCAACTTGACATACTGACTAACATAGAGCTCTACCTGTCAAACAAACTCAAACAATTTTGCGGAAAGGACGGCAGAGAAAAGAAAACAAATGGACCGGCAAGGATCTTCCATATGCTTGGTCGCTTATATCAAGAGAGAAGTGTAGCAGATGCTGGTGATCATGATCATCGCAAAAGATGCTTAATCAAAAGTGCAGTTTTGCTCAATGCTGCCAAAGCGAGAAGCTCAAACAACGCTCAGGTTATCCAGGATGATCTCAACAACCTTTGCATGCATGTTTGCCGTTTGGCTGGAGTTGAAAAAGAAAATGTAACGTTAGCAGAAGAAGCAATACTTGTTTTCAGAGAAATAAAACACATTAGGCAACAGTTAAAACCTACCATATTTTTCATAAAATTATATACTCCTGAATTGTTGCAAAGTCGCAAAATAAAACAGTTATTTGCTAGTACTGTTGCAAACATGCAGAAAAAAGCGTACAAAGCTTATTCAAGACTCATGAAGAAACTAACAAATATCTGCATCTCTTTGAAACCGAATGTACCATGCAAATATGCACTTGTTGGAATGGGATCATTGGCTAAGAAGGAAATCACCCTTTATTCAGATTTTGAACATGTAATTGTTTTAGAAGAAGGAATTCAAGAAACGTCGAATTATGAAGAAATTTTAGAATATTTCAGATGGTTTTCAGTAATTTTTCACTTAGTTGTAATAAACGTGGGTGAAACAATCGTACCCAGCATTTGTCTCCCATATATCAACAGTTCATGCAAAAAATCTTTCAATTGGTTTTTTGATGCAAAAACTAAAAAGGGATTATCTTTCGATGGAATGATGCCATGCGCTTGCAAATTTCCGCTCGGGAGGGAAAAGACAAAGAGACGACCTTGGAAAACAGAACTGATCAAACCATTAAGTGAAATGTTGAAATACTTGGAAACAGACCTAGATGTGAAGAATGAGTTTCATTTGGCTCAAATGTTGCACACCACATGTTTCGTTGCCGGTAATCAGGATATCTATGAGCAATTTCAACAAGGCACTGAATGTCACGAGACGAGTTTGGATATTTGGCAAAGACTTGTATCGAACGATATAAAGAAATTTAACCCGTTTGAAACTTTAGGAAACTTGATGAGCGCACCAAAGTGGAATCTCAAAAGGGTGATCTATAGAAGCCTTGGTTTGTTCGTTGAAGCTTTAGGTAACGTGTGCAAACTGAAAGGTAATTCCAGCTTTAAAATTATTCATGAGCTTGTTCAGGCAAATGTTATCGACAACGATTTCGGGGAAGATCTGCTTTTCTCTACAGCTGCTGCATGCTATCTGAGGTTAGTTACGTATGCACAAAAAGACTCACAGAGTGATTACCTGGAAAGTCCTGAAAAAACGGAGGATTTTACAAAAATCTTTGACAAATGGATTGGAATCAAACCATCAGTATTTTTTTTCAAGGTTGTTTTGAAATTGCACAGATTCACTGCTTTCAAGGTCGGCATCATAAAGTACTACGACTACATAAAACTTTCAGACCTTCATTATCATTTGTATTCCTGTTGTTTGCTAGGTCAATTTTCAGATGCAGCAATTGATTCTAAAAAACTACTGCATAATGCTACCTCGAACATTTTTGATGTTG